>JGI24712J26585_10000014_pt1 | contig 145107 bp, 131 predicted proteins | sample BioPla3DNA2_FD_26585 | JGI IMG/M metagenome (IMG submission 26585) | reverse complement strand
AAATAAACGCCCTTTTTTCTGAACCATATTTGAACCACGAAGGCCGTAAATCATTGATTATCAATAAGTATTATAGTCTGCATCGGCAAATAACAGACTATTTTTAGGTCGCTGCACCATCAGGTCGCTGCACCAAAAGAACGGGGAACACCTCCCAGTTGCTCCGCTGTCGCTGCGCTGTCACTGCGCTACTGCTCCGCTGTCACTCCGCTGTCGCTGCGCAACCGGGCCCCTCCCTCCTCGGGTGCGAGGTTCCCCTTTTGCTTTTGGTGCCAGCTCCCCTCTTCAGTGCAATTGCTGCTGTGAAAGGAAAGTTGCTGCTGCATCACATCAGAACAAGGGATTGCCTCGGCTTTTAAAACCGGTTGCCGGCAACCGGAAGCATTCCCGGTCCTGTATGTGATGCGGCAAGTACAACTGCAAAAGTTATTCGGACTCTGTCATGTACGGATAGCGGTATTCCTGGGGGCTTACAAACGTTTCCTTGATGGTGCGGGGATTGGTCCAGCGTACCAGGTTGAATTCCCCGCCGGCCTTGTCGTTTGTTCCCGAGGCACGTGATCCGCCAAAGGGTTGCATACCTACGATGGCTCCGGTGGGTTTGTCGTTGATGTAGAAGTTGCCTGCGGCGTACCTCAGTTTTTCACACATGCGCGCCACTGCCCTGCGGTCCTCGGCAAAAACAGCTCCGGTCAGGCCGTAAGGCGAGGTGGTATCGCACAATTCAAGGGCTTTGTCCAGTTCTTTGTCTTCGTAAACGTATACAGTAAGAACGGGGCCAAAAATTTCTTCTTCCATGAGTTTCAGGTGCGGATTGGTAGTTTCCACAACCGTCGGGCGGATGAAATAGCCTTTGGATTTGTCGTATTGTCCTCCGGCAATAACTTGTGCATCCGGTGCGTGTTTGGCATAATCTATATACGAACTGATGTTGTCAAAAGATTTTTCATCAATGACGGCGTTCATGAAGTTGGTTACATCCTTGATGTCTCCCATTTTAATGTCTTCTGCCAACGTGCAAAGGCCTTCTTTGATTTTGGGCCACAATGAACGCGGTGCGTACATACGGGAAGCCGCACTGCATTTCTGTCCCTGGTACTCAAACGCCCCGCGGATGGAATTGAGCACCACGTCCTGAGTGTTTGCCGAGGGGTGTACAAAAATAAAGTCTTTGCCTCCGGTTTCTCCCACCAGTCTGGGATACGATTTGTAGTGGGACAGGTTTTGGCTCACTTGCGACCACAGGTTGTTGAACGTACCGTTGGAACCGGTAAAATGGATTCCGCTCAGGTCTTTGGATGCCAAACAGGTGTTCCCGATAACCGATCCGGGACCGGGCAGGAAATTGATGACACCCTCGGGCAGTCCCGCACGTGCAAAGACCTGCATAAGGTAGTAATTGGACAGAATAGCTGTTGTGGCAGGTTTCCATACAGTTGTATTGCCCATCATTACCGGAGCCATGTTCAGGTTGGCTGCAATAGAGGTAAAGTTAAACGGGCTTACCGCCATAATAAAACCTTCCAGAGCTCTGTATTCCAACCTGTTTAACTGATTGTAGCTGGATTTGGGCTGGAGCCCGTAAATACGTCCTGCAAAACTGACATTGTATTTCATGAAATCGATGGTTTCACACACAGCATCAATTTCTGACTGGTATATGTTTTTGCTCTGTCCAAGCATGGTAGAAGCGCTGATGACAGGTCGGTATATGGTAGAGAGCAATTCGGCAGCTTTCAATATTATGGATGCTCTGATTGTCCAGGCCATATTGGACCATTCCCCGTGTGCCTGCATGGCAGCTTTAATGGCCATTTCTACTTCTGCTTTTCCTGCTTTATGGTACCTGGCCACCACTTTGTTGTGGTCGTGTGGCAGTCTGATTTCTCCAAAATCTCCGGTGCGTACTTCTTTCCCACCAATAATAAGAGGGATTTCCAATACTTCGTTTGATTGCTTTTCAATTTCTTTGTCCAAAAGGATCCTTTCCCTACTTCCTTTAAAATAATCCAGAATGGGTTCGTTTTCGGGTAGCGAAAAATTGTAAATGGCGTTGTTCATGTTATTTATTTTATGTTGGTTCCAGAACTTACAAAAGCGACTTGCAAAATTACACAATTCGCCTGAAATAAGCTAACACCTTCAGTCAGGCAGAAGAGTTCTTTAGTCAGACAGGTAGAAATAATTCAGCGCTGGTCTTCCAGCCAGAATTTGTACTTAAAAACCAATTGTTTCGTAATAATTACCAGAAGGTGCCTTTCAGGTATTGTTGTCTTGTGGGTTCTGCCATGCGTTCTATGGCGTAGCGCAGGGAGGTTCTGGGAAGGTGGTGGTAGTGGGTTTGCAGGAATTGTTCTATGGTGGCGGGGTCTTTCTTCCAGGCTTCACGCAACATCCAGCCGACGGCTTTGTGCATCAGATCTTCCGGGTCGGACAAAAGGGTGCGGGCTATGCGCAACGTATGATCCAGCTGGCCTTGCCTGATAAAATACCAGGTCGAGACGATGGCAATCCGGCGTTCCCACAGGTTGTCCGAGGCGGCTAATTGATCCAGGATGCTGCTGTCTTGCAGGCCGTCTGCAATGGCTCGGCCCAGCAGGTCTCGGCAAGTTAAATCTACCAGGTCCCAGTTGTTCACATACTGCAGGTGTTCCAGATAAAAGGACAAAATCGGCCCTCTCTCCCCTGCCGTTGCTTTTTTGTTTTGGCATTCCAGAATGAACAGGGCAGCGCTCCGTTCTTCGTGGATGGGTGACCGGATGAGTTTTTTTAGCTCGGGAAACGGAAGTGCACAGTATTGCACGGCAATTTTGCGGATCTGAGGAACGGTTACGCCAATAAAACAATCGCCTTCACCGTATTGGCCCGGACCGGTTTTAAAATACCGCTGTAAGTCTTGTTGTTTCTGAGCCGAGGCCTGAGCAGCCAAAGCCCGCTGCAAGCCGGTGGCAGTCATTGGAAAAGCGTAGGGCGTCATCGGCTCTCGTCTTTATTTTTAAAATCGGCAATGGCTGTTTTCAACTGCTCCCAGTACCCGTGGTTTCTGTCAATGCCTTCCAAAGAGAAGAAAGCCACGCCGGTGGAGCCTCCGGTACGTGCATAGAGCATAAACTCCAGAATGCGGTCCTGGGGGACGTGGCCTGTAAACAGTCCGGAGCAAAGGACTCCGTTGTTGTCGTTTGTTTTTAATTCCGTTACGCCTTCCCGGGTGGCTGTAAGTACGTGGTAATCGTCCCAGTCGTAGAACTTGTGGTAGATCATGGGGAAAAAAACATCTACATTATGAAAAGCAGGCCAGTCCTGCCGGACTAGTTTGCGTGATTCTTCCGGTGTGGCAAATACGGCGACAGATGCTATTTTCCCGTGATTATGAATCTCCTGGCAAAGCGCATCGGCAACGGCAGATAAGGCGTCCCAGCGGTACTGCATCCAGCGTGCATCTGAGGTGGGGTCTTCCAGGTCCAGGGGATCGATACCTGTCAATGCTTTAAAATTTTCACGACACGTATCACAGTAGCAGAAATCCCACAACGGGTACACCTTGTCCTGCACTACGTTACGTGACTGGTGCAGGCCGTACGGGAGGATGGCATCGGGGTAACGGATAAAATCCAGGTGCACACCGGCCAGCCCTTTTATAGAAGCCAGCTCGGCAACGCGTTCTTTCAGGTACTGTGTGGTTTCCGGACGGGAGGGGCAAAGCCACCGGTAATGCTCCCGGTTGTACAGTTTGATATCCAGGCAGGACTGCCCCAGCGCGTTAACCTGATACCAGTCCGGATGGGCATGGCGCAAGGCGAGTTCTGTGCGGTTGATGGTCCAGATCCAGGCGTGCAGTTCAATGCCGTATTTCTGCGCAAAAGGCAGGGCGTTTTGGATGATTTGAATGGCTGCGTTGTCTGCAAAAGAAGATGATCCGTCTGCATCTGCAGGGATTTCTTCCGGATATCCGCCGTGGCATTCCAGCAAAATGGCGTCAATTCCGGCTTCCGATGCTTTTTGAAAATAGTAGTCCCATTGGCCGGCCGTTGTAGTAGTCTTTCCTACCATCCAGGCCCAGATTTTTGTATCTGCATCTTGCTGCGAGGTACAGGAAAGGATAAGTGCAGCCATACATATGAATAATTTTTTCATTAGTGTTTGTATTTTATATCTTCAAAAGTACTAACTTTCAACCATCAAACAAACAACTATGAAAAATACAGAACGACTCATTTTAGGTCTGGCTGCCACGGCACTGGTTTTTGCTATTGCAACGGTAGGTACCAGGCTTTATACTTCTGAAATTGGTTTTTTTCCAAAATCATTTGTTACCCATTCCATTATGCTGGCATTATCTATTGTGCTAATCCTGGCTTTTAGAAAAAACCTGACTTTCCGTGTTGCCCTGCCGGACCTGCGCACCTCAGGAAGGGCTGTTCTTTTTGCTTTGCTGGCTACGATAGGTTTAAACATCCTGCTGACTTTTGCTATCAAACTGGCCGGAGCTGGTCTTGAAGTTCATCCGGCATTGGAAAGCAGTACGCCCCTGCAGATTTTCCTGTTTGTTTTTATTTACGCAAGCCTTGCCGAGGAGGTGCTTGTACGGGGATTCCTGCAAAACCTGCTGGCTCCGCTGCAAACCCGGGGATTTGTGGTTTTCAGACGCAGGCTGAGCCTGCCTGTAATCACAGGAGCCCTGGTCTTTGGCCTGCTGCATTTGATTTTACTGACTTCCGGTGTAAGCGTTATTTTTGTAGTACGTGTTGTAATCTTCACTACCGTCCTGGGTTTGATAGCCGGATATTACCAGGAAAAGCACAACAACTTTGCGTATGCCGTACTGGTACATATGGCCGGAAACCTGCCGGGACTGTTAGCAGCTTTTATGATATGATTCTTTTTGATTTTGACGGTACCCTGGCAAATAGTCTGGAGGCTGCATTCCAGGCATACAACCGCATTGCTCCTGAATACGGCACCGTGCAGATGGAAGATGAAGACAGAAAATTGCTTTCGGGTGGGAACCCAAAGGATTTGCTGAAAAAATATGGAATATCCCCGCAAAAGCTTGGCACCCTTATGTTACGCATAAGAAAGGAATTGCGTCATTGCATTGCTGAACTTAAACCTGTTCCGGGGATGGAAACGGTAATGCAGGCCCTGTACCAAGAAGGCCATTCTCTGGGTATTGTAACTTCCAATGCCAGGGAAAACGTGCTGTTATTTCTGAAAAACAACCAATTGGAAGAATATTTTCAATTGGTCTATACCGGTAAGAGCCTGTTTGGAAAAGATAAAGTGTTTAAACGCCTTTTTAAGCAAAAAGGGCTTTCTCCCAAAGAAGTGCTCTATGTTGGAGATGAAACAAGAGATATTGAGGCATGTAAGAAAACAGGCATACCCATTATTGCCGTAAGCTGGGGAATAAACAACCGGAAAACCCTCTCTGCATTGGAACCGGAAGGACTGGCAGACAGTCCGGAAGAAATTCCCGGACTCATTCGGAAGATCAACAAAAACAGGGAATAACACCTACGGGTACAGCTCGCTGTAACGTTGCAGGGCATCCTTCAACGTTCCAAGTGCTTCGGCACGTCCTGTAAAATGCTCTACCTTTACATCTTTCTGTTCCAGACGTTTGTATTCCTGGAAAAACTGCTTGAGTTCCGAATCAAAAATGGGCGGCAACCCTTTTATATCTTCAATATGACTTACGCTTTTGTCGTAACAAGCTACAGCAATGAGCTTGTCGTCCGGCTTCCCCTGATCAATCATCTCCATCATTCCAATGATCTTAACACGGACAATACACAAGGGTTGAATGGCTATCTGTGACAAAACAAGTACATCCAGCGGGTCATCATCTTTGGCATACGTACGCGGAATAAATCCGTAATTGGCCGGATAATACACGGCAGAATACAATACTCGGTCCAGTCTTAGCAGTCCTGTATCTTTGTCCAGTTCGTATTTGGCACGACTTCCGTTGCTGATTTCTATAAGGGCATTGACCTGGCAATTGTCAACATCCGGATCAACACTGTGCCATGGATTGTGGTTTTTCATAATGCAAATGTATAAAAAAATCCCGCCTTTTGTAGCGGGATCAATTGTTACGTAATAAGTATAGTGCAGGATTAACTACGCTTTACATTCACTGCGTTTAGTCCTTTTCTTCCTTCTTGCAAGTCGAAAGTTACTTCATCGTTATCCCTGATCCTATCGATCAGACCCGATGAATGTACAAAATACTCTTTGGACGTCTGTGTGTCCCTGATGAATCCAAAACCTTTGATTTCATCATAAAATTTAACGATTCCGTTATTCATTGAAAATAAAAATAAAATAAAATAAAAATATGAACTACAAAGTTATAACATTATATTTAATAATGGTACCGTGTTTGATAAATCTTTAAAAAGAAAAACGGATACCGGCATTCAAATGAAAGTGCAAGGGCTTGTCCTGCCGGATGGTTTCAACAGGTGCATGGGAGTCAAAAAACAGGGAAACGCCCGGTTCGGCAAATAGACCTACTACTTGTGTAATGCTGTACTGAACCCCTAAAGAAGCATTTACAGACCATTGTAAAGGAATGTTACGGGCAGTAAAATTCATATCCTCCCTATCAAATGCCGGGTTGTAGGCAAAGGAGATACATTTTTCCAAAGCGCCTCCTGCAGCTACGTAGGCCAGTACGTACCGGGAATTTATAAAATTCCAACGAACCTTTACCGGTACACCCAAATACCAAAGTACCTGGTCAGTAAGGAATACGGGCGTTGTTTCATGAATAACAGAATAAACAGAAGTAACCAGGCGGGTGGCAAACACTCCGCTTTCCAGGGACCATTTTCTGTTTAATGACAAGGCGGCATACATTCCAAAGGAAACAGGGAGTTTGTGTTTGTATTCGTAATGGATGAAAGTGGAGGGAGCAAAAACCTGAGCTTCCTCCTTTCCTGATATACCAACCATTGGTGTTGTTGAATAATTTAATGCCGGGCTTTGCTGAAAAAACATATTATCCAGTTTCATACCCCTTACCTGCTCACTGCCTTGCAATGCTAAAAGTCCTGATGCAGAGAGCATAACACGGTTTTTTTTACGGCCTTCGGAAGGTGTAGCCTCCGGCCGACCGACCATAATATCTGCCATGCTGTCTGTTACCTGCGATATATCCTGCACAAGAGGCACTTGTTCTGCCATAACAGGTCCGGCAACCGTATCTGCATGGTGTAAAGCTACATCTGCATGCTGTGCTGCAAGAGAACCTGTATCCTGTGATGTAACTGAACCTGAGCGCAGACCGGTACCAACCGGCTGAAGCGGTTTCTCTACCGGCATCAAAGTGATTGTCCGGGCTATGTTGCCCGGTAGTTCAGGGTACCTGAAGGACACTCCGTGTTGCGGGTATTCCCGAGGTGTCTTGAGTACAAGGAGAAGCAGAACCGCTGCTGCTACTGCAATGCCCCATCCGCCAGCCACACGCAGGATTCTTTTTCTGTGTAAAACAGCCCGTTCGCGGTTGCGTATTTTTTCTTCCATACGCTCCCACGTTGCAGATGGATCGTAAGGCACAGGAGCCTCTTCCATCCGTTGACGGATTTGCTGTATCCACTTATCTGTGTTGTTCTTCATACTCCTTTATTTTGCGGGCTAAGCTGTTTTTGGCCCTGTGGTACTGGGAAGAAGATGTCCTCTCTTTGATACCCAGTTTCTCTGCAATTTCTTTATGTGACCAACCTTCAAATACATACAAATTAAAAACAGCACGGTATCCGGGCGGTAATTCAGCAATGAACCGGTGCAGTACAGGTACGGGAATTCTTTCAGCAGCCTGTTCCAGTTCTTCCTGTGACCCGGCTTCGGCAAAAAGGCCTGCGGTCCGATCCAAAGAAACACTCTCGCGCAACAAGTCTCTTTTTCTCAGGTACTGCAAGCAGGTGTTGATCATTACCCGTTCCATCCATGCCCTGAGTGACCCTTCTCCTCTGTCAGTAAACGAGCCCAGCGATTGAAAAATCTGCAAAAAACCGTCGTGCATCATATCTTCTGCCTGTTCCTTATCCGAAGCATACCTCAGGCAAATGTAAAACATACGTTTTGCGTACTTTTCATAAATTTCTCTCCAAAGCTGTCTTTCTTTCATCCCCGGGTTGTGGTCATTAATTAAATGCAGGTGGTATCCAAATACTGCGTACTAAGGAAAATATTTTTTTTAAAGATGCAGTAAAAGATGTATTGTTGCAATTACTTAAGTAGAAAAGAACAAAATTATTATGAAAAAAATCACTACATCCCTATTTTTATTTGGTGCAGCTATTTTATCCCTGACTGTTACCTCGTGTAACAGGTGGCTGAATCCGGGACCGGAAACATATGCTACCTGGGCGACCCTGGCAATTTCAGACCCATATGGTGACATGTCCAGTTCCCCTTACTATTTTATCACTGACGATACACTCTTGTTCTACCCCATGAACCACAGCTCTGTGAATACAGAATTTAAAGCTGTTGCCGGCCAAAGGTTGATTCTTTATTATACAGACTACGAATCTCCGGAAGGTGCTAAAAGCTATACGCTTGTAGACAACAGCCATATACGTTACATAAACATTGTGCAAATGCAGTTGATGGCAACCCGGGAAATTGTAAAAACAAGCCAACCCGATACGCTGGGAACGGATGCAATAGATCCTCAGTATATTTGGTTTGGAGGTGGTGTATTTGGAACGAGCCGCTACCTGAACATGCAATTGTTTTTACACGCTATGGATCCGGAAGCACACACGTTTAATCTGGCACACGATCTAAACAGAGAGTCGCCTTTGGAAGATGGCTATTATTTTCTGGAATTGCGTCACGATGCGCATCACGATCCGGAGTTTGTGGATTACACAGCAATGCTTTCTTTCCTTTTGGAAGGCGATTGCATTGAAGAAGGTGTAAAAGGCCTGAAAATAAAAGTCAGGACAAATAATCAGGGAACAAAAGTCTATACTTTTGACTACCCCAAAAACTAAAGGTTACCTGAACACCGGGTTGTTGTGTTTGATAAAAGTACCGCTGTCAAGTTCATCAAAGGCCAGATCCAGTTCTTCTTTGGTGTTCATAACAATGGGACCTCCCCACGAAACAGGTTCCTTCAGTGGTTTACCCGATAAGAGCAAAAACCGGGCACCTTCCTGTCCCGATCGTANCACAACAGTATGTTGGTTCAGATGCTGAGTGTCCGGCAATACCATAAGCAAAGCACAACCTTTTGTTTCCGGCTGTTCCAAACCATCTGTAAGAAGGGTTCCTTCCAGCAAGTACAGAAATAACGTATGGTCATCCGGTGTCTGATTGTAAGTCCACTCGGCATGGGGTTTCAAATCAATATCCAGGTATTGCACCTGCCGTGAACCGGCATCAAAGGCTCCTGCCCTGCCGTTATACATTCCGGCCAGAATCCTGACAACAGCCTTTTCTGAAGTAATAACAGGAACGTCTTCCTGACGTATGTCCTTATAAGCAGGATGAGTCATTTTATCTTTAGCAGGCAGGTTAACCCAAAGCTGACACCCCAGCATGCGTTCAGAGGCAATGGGCATTTCCTGGTGTATGATACCTGATCCGGCAGTCATCCACTGGCATTGCAGCTCTCCAATGGTTCCTTCATTGCCCAGGCTGTCTTTATGGTCCATTTTACCGTGCACCAGGTAAGTGACCGTCTCTATTCCCCTGTGCGGATGCCAGGGGAATCCTTTTATGTAATCGTTAGGATCTGTTGCATCAAAGCCGTCCAACATCAAAAAAGGATCGTAATCACGTACCGTTCTAAGTCCCAGCACGCGGCGCAGTTTTACACCCGCTCCGTCTACAGCGTCTTTTCCCCGGTCAATCCGGATACATATTCTTCTGTTTATATCTTGTAAGTTATTCATAATGTGCAAATATACTCTAATTGTATAAGCCAATTTATTTTTTATTGTAAAATAATCTATATTTGTCTATTTATTTTACCTGCATCATCCCATGATTAAGTATAATAAGGAATTAAATAGTAATGACTTAGAAGAGCTTTTGACGGGTAGTTCAAAAATTGCTCTTAGCCACGAAGCAGAGGAAAGAATTCAAGCCTCCTATGACTTTCTCAAAAATTTTTCTCAAGAAAAAGTCATCTATGGAATCAATACCGGATTTGGGCCTATGTCCCAATACCGCATTGACGATGCGGATATGGTTCAATTGCAATTGAATCTGATACGCTCACATGCCGCCGGTGCAGGAAACCACCTTGCTGACATGCAAGTCAGAGCCGCTATGATTGCCAGGTTGGCCACTTTTGCCCAGGGATGGTCGGGAGTGCATCCATCCCTTCCCGCCTTACTTGTTCAATTTATCAACCGGGATATTTACCCGTTGATTCCGCAACACGGCGGCGTAGGGGCAAGCGGCGATTTGGTACAGTTGGCTCATATGGGACTGGCTCTCATTGGAGAAGGTCAGGTCCGTTACCGTGGAAAGGTAAGAGAAACAAACGAGGTGTTGGTAGAAAACGGACTGGAACCCATCCGGGTAAAAATCCGAGAGGGACTGGCGATTACAAACGGTACGTCTGTGATGACGGGGATTGGACTCATCAATCTGTTCCAGGCACGCAGGCTGTTTGACTGGGCTGTGGCAGCGAGTTCACTAGTGAATGAAATAGCCGGATCCTACGATGATTTTCTGGCACCGGAGTTAAATGATAAAAAGGGGCACGGCGGACAGCAATTTGTTGCGTCTGAAATGCGTCGGATACTGGAAGGAAGTCGGTTGTTAAAACAGAGAAAAACGGTATTGTACAACAAAAAATTGAACGGGGACAAGGTTTTCCGTGATAAGGTTCAACCTTTCTACTCCCTGCGCTGTGTACCGCAGATTCTGGGACCTGTTGCAGATACGTTAGATGTTGCAGAATGCATTCTTTTACAGGAGCTGAATTCAAGCAGCGACAACCCTGTGGTTGATCCTGTCAGCGAAAATGTGTACCACGGCGGCAATTTCCACGGTGATTACGTCTCTCTGGAAATGGATAAAATGAAGATCGTTGTAACACGTATGGCTATGCTTATGGAACGGCAGCTCAATTACGTGTGCCATGACAAGGTAAACCAAATACTACCGGCTTTCGTCAACCTGGGTATTCCCGGATTGAATTACGGGATGCAAGCGGCGCAATTTACAGCAACATCGACTACGGCAGAATGCCAGACCCTGAGTATGCCCAATTACGTGCATTCCATTCCAAATAACAACGACAACCAGGATGTGGTTAGCATGGGGACCAACTCGGCCTTGATTACTTCTCATGTGATTACCAATGCATTCCAGGTTGCGGCTATACACCTTATGGCACTGGTTCAAGGAGTTACATGCCTTAAGATAGAAAAGGATCTCTCCCCTGCCACAGCTGCTGTGTACAAGAAAGTGCGTGAATTTTTCCCACCCGTTACAGAAGATGTACCTTTGTATCCCTATATACAAAAGACAATTGATTATATGAATCATAACAAACCTATATCATGAAATACGCTTTAGTTACAGGTGGATCCCGCGGTATAGGACGTGCTGTTTGCATAGCACTTGCAAAAGAAGGATATTGCGTTCTGGTAAACTATGCTAAAAACAGCAAGGCAGCAGAAGAAACGGTCAGACTCATTGAAGCTGAAAAGGGAACTGCAACATTGCTCCCTTTTAATGTGGGAGATAAAAATGAAGTTGATGCAGCGCTGGATGTGTGGGAACATGCCCATCCGGGAGAATACATAAGTGTTCTGGTAAACAATGCCGGTATCAGAGAAGATAATCTGATGATCTTCATGCAGGACGATGCCTGGAACCAAGTGCTGGAAACCAACCTCTACGGCTTCTTTTACGTCACCAGGCGCGTACTCAAAAACATGTTGGTTAAACGTTACGGGCGTATCATTAACATTGCGTCGTTGTCCGGCCTGGCAGGAATGCCGGGACAAACCAATTATGCTGCTTCTAAAGCCGGATTGATTGGAGCTTCCAAATCTCTTGCCCTGGAGGTGGCTCCCCGTAAAGTGACAGTTAATTGTATAGCACCCGGATTCATAGAAACTGACATGACAGAGGATATAGATCCGGAAGAACATAAAAAACGCATACCGGCAGGTCGTTTTGGGAAGCCCCATGAAGTAGCAGCTGCTGTCCGGTTCCTTGCCGGTGAAGAAGCTGCGTATATTACAGGACAGGTATTATCCGTAAACGGCGGTTTGCATACATAAAATTTACTATGAAGAGAGTTGTAATTACGGGGATGGGCATTTATTCATGCATTGGTACAAACCTGGAGGAAGTGCGAGAGAGTTTGTTTACAGGGAAGAGCGGTATTGGCATTGATCCAAAAAGAACAGAATACGGATACCGGTCTCCGCTTACAGGTATTGTGCNCCAACCGGACCTGAGAGAAGCACTCAACCGCAGACAACGTATCTGTCTTCCGGAAGAAGGAGAATATGCCTACATGGCTACAGAAGAAGCTTTGAAAGATGCCGGTATTGGAATGGATTATCTGGAAAAACATGAAACAGGAATCCTTTACGGGAACGACTCTTCCAGTAAGGCAGTCATTGAATCTCATGAAACTTGCCTGGAAAAGAAAGATACCACACTCATGGGATCGAGAGCTATTTTTCAGTCCATGAACTCTACGGTAACCATGAATTTATCCACCATTTACAAGCTGCGGGGCATTAATTTCACCATCAGTGCTGCCTGTGCCAGCGGGTCCCACTCTATTGGGCTGGGTGCCATGTTCATAAGACTGGGACTGCAGGATATGATTGTATGTGGTGGAGCACAAGAAACCAATTACCTGAGTATGGCCAGTTTTGACGGATTGAGCGCGTTTTCCATCCGGATTGATGAACCACAAAAAGCTTCCCGTCCTTTTGATAAAGGAAGGGATGGCCTGGTACCCAGCGGTGGAGCCGCCACAGTCATTCTGGAAGAGTACGAACACGCTGTAAAACGCGGAGCCAGAATTTATGCCGAGGTGGTTGGCTACGGCTTTTCTTCCAACGGAGTACATATATCTCAACCCAGCAACGAAGGATCTGCCCTGGCCATGACACGCGCTCTGCAAGATGCAAATCTAAAACCTTCTGATATTGACTATATTAACGCACATGCCACCTCCACCGTTCTTGGAGATTCGTACGAAGCTATGGCCATTGATGAAGTCTTTGGGATGCACCGGACTCCGGTAAGTTCCACAAAGGGCATGACAGGTCACGAATGCTGGATGGCAGGATCCAGTGAAGTAGTCTACACCCTTATTATGATGCAGAATTCTTTTATGGCTCCCAATATTAACCTGGAAGAGCCGGATGATTTCTCAAAAAAAATGAATATAATTGCCAAAACAACAGATAAAAAACTTGGTATTTGCCTATCCAATTCGTTTGGGTTTGGCGGAACGAACAGTGCATTAATATTGAAAAAATTGTAACTTACGTAATATTTGTAATTAACAAAATGAACAGAACGCAAATCATAGAAACTATCAACAACTTTCTGATTGAGGATATTGAAGTGGCACCTGAAGCCCTGAAGGAGAATGCTTTTTTAAAGGAAGACCTGGGGATTGACAGCCTTGACTTTGTTGATATTGTAGTAGTAGTTGAGCAAAATTTTGGTTTTAAAATTAAGCCGGAAGAAATGGCAAAAGTAAAAACCCTGTTGCAATTTTATGATTATATAGAAGGTAAGCTAAAGGCTAATAATTGATGTCAAATAAAAATCAAGCATGGAAAGGGACTACAGGCGGAGGAAACATTGGGCAAAAAGCACTGCTAGTGTTATTGCGTCTTGTAAACATTCGTGTCAGTTACATCATTCTGGCCGTGGTTGTCCCTCTTTATATGTTGTTTAACAGGAATTATTACCGGGCGATAAAAGAATATTTTAGACGCACAGGCTATCACAAGAACACCCTCCGTAATATTTACAAAAACTATTTCTTGTTTGGACAAATGATGATAGACAGGTTCTATTTGTTTGCCAGAGAAAAGAATATTTTTTCATCAAAAATTACCAATTGGGATTCTTTTACACGGTTGCTTGAAGGGGAAAGCGGTTTTGTTATTTCCGGTGCCCACATGGGAAATTTTGAAATATGCGGTTATTTTATGAAACAACAGGTCAAAAAATTGCATGCCGTTGTTTTTGGAGGTGAATCTGCCTTTTTACAATCCCACAGAGCGCAGGCTTTGTCGGGCAATACGGCATCCCTTATTTCAATTTCACCCGATATGTCACACCTCTTTACAATTAAAACAGCGCTCGATAAAGGAGATATTGTAAGCATGCCCTGTGACCGTTTGTTTGGAAGCACAAAAGCATTTACCGTTCCCTTCCTGGGAAGCCCTGCCCTTTTCCCAATGGGTGGCTTTATGCTGGCTGCTCAGTTGAATGTACCTATGATCTCTTTGTTTGTTATGAGAGAAAAGAAAAAGAAATACCACATTTACTGTATGCCTGTGGAGGTAGATCGTACCCAATACAAAAGCTCACGTAAAACAGCAGAGGCGCTTTGCCATAAGTACGTAGCCCAATTGGAAGAAATAGTACACGCTTACCCCCACCAGTGGTTCAATTTCTTTGATTTTTGGAATACAGATGTAATATGATACAACACTTTACAATAGAAGAACTGTTACCTCACAGACACCCTTTTATTATGGTGGACAAACTGATATCATGCAGCGGATACCTGGCTACTACTGAAATGACTATCAAAGAGAACAACCTTTTTTGTTCCCGTGGTTACTTTTCAGAAGCAGGCCTGTTGGAAAACATGGCTCAAACGTGTGCTGCACGCCTGGGATATAAAAGCTTGATTAATAAAATGTCTGTAAAAGTTGGTATTATTGGAGCCGTAAAAAATTTTTGTGTTTATTTCTGTCCTGAGCCGGGGGACCGGCTAATAACTAATATTGAAATAGAACATGAAGTGTTTAATGCCATTATACTCCATTCAGAAGTTCATTGTAATGGAAAAACGGCAGCCACATGCCATATGAAATTGTTTTTGACAGATATTGAAAGCCGGGACAATGAATGATATTTTAAAAAACAGTAAACAAATAACGGTTCGCTTTAGCGAGGTTGACTCCATGAATATTGTGTGGCACGGTGCCTATGTGCTCTATTTTGAAGATGCCCGTGAATCGTTTGGCAAGAAATACGGCCTTACGTATTTAACATATTTTGACAATGGATACTATGCTCCGCTTGTAGATATGCAGTTTGAATTCAAACATCCGCTTATTTACGGCGACCAGGCCCGTATTGAAATTGAATACGTACCCGTTCAGGCTGCCAAAGTGGTATTCAAGTATAAGGTTTTCAGAGAAAAAGACCAGCTGCTTGTAGCTACAGGAAGTACCACCNAGGTGTTTCTTGATTCAGAGTACCAATTGGTATTGTACAGTCCCGATTTTTATACAGAGTGGAAGCGGAAAAACAATGTCCTCCTATGATAAAAAGGTTGTCCGATAACATAGTATCTCCTTTGGGCTTTTCTTCTGAAGCATGCTACAGACGTGTATGTCTGGGAGAAAGCGGTGTTATCCCATGGAAAGATCCGACAGGAACAGACATACCACTTTCCCGTTTGGACAAGGAAAAACTAACGCAAGCTTTCACGCAAACGTGCAAACCGAAAGAAAGATACACGTTTCCCGAACAGGCTATGCTTTTATCTGCCCATCTGGCAGTGGAAAAAGCAGGAATTGATGCCTCGGCTCCGGGAACGGTATTTGTTCTGTCTTCCACCAAAGGCAATATTGAATTACTTTCCTGCCCAGACCACGGGTTTGAAAAAGACCGTATTCATTTGTGGTATATGGCCAATCTGTTGGCAGCACATTTCAAGAACCCCAACCAACCTATTATACTGTCCAATGCTTGCATTTCGGGAGCCTGTGCACAACTTGCCGCACTTGCTTTACTCCGGCAAAAAGGAGTGGAACACGTGGTTGTTACAGGGGTGGATATGGCCTCGGATTTTATTGTTGCCGGCTTTCAATCTTTCAAATCACTTGATCAGGAAAGGTGTCGTCCCTTTGACGCACGTCGTAAAGGATTGAATATTGGCGAGGCAGCTGCTACCATCGTATACGGAAGAGGTGAAAACGCGGGGATTTACCTGCGTGGCGGAAGTATCAGAAACGATGCCAACCACATTTCCGGACCTTCCAGAACAGGAGAAGGCCTTTTCAGGGCACTTACAAGTACTTTGCAATCAATTACTGCCAAAGATCTGGCTTTTATATGCGCACACGGAACGGCAACACCGTACAACGACCAGATGGAAGCCGTGGCATTTGCACGAGCCGGGCTGGAACATGTTCCCGTATTTAGTTTGAAAGCTCATTTTGGGCATACTATGGGAGCTGCCGGGCTTTTAGAAAGTATCATTGCCATAAAAGCACTGGAAGAAGGTGTTGTTTTACCTTCGCTTGGCTACGAGCTGCCGGGTATTGAAGGGGAACTCTGTGTGAGTACCGAAATGACCGGTACAGATAAACGTTTTTTTATCAAAACGTTGTCCGGTTTTGGTGGCGGGAATGCCGTATTGCTATTTGAAAAACACGTATGAACAAGATAGTTGCATATTGCCGTATTACTGACAATGCTCTGGTGCTGAACGGAAACCGGAACTTTGCGCCTCCTGTTGAAGGCACAGGTCAGGTACGGCTTACAAACCTGTACCGCGCATTGGGTCTTACCTATCCAAAATTTCATAAAATGGACAATGTGTCCAAAGCCGGTTTTCTTGCTTCAGAACTGGTTCTTAGGTCGCTAAACTACAATATGGAAGTACCTGACAGTTCTACGGCACTTGTTTTTGCAAACAGCAGTTCGTCCCTGGATAACGACAAACGTTTTCAGGAGACACTTGCAAAAAATGCCTACTTCCCCAGCCCGGCCGTTTTCGTATACACCCTACCCAACATTGTTACGGGTGAGGTGGCTATCCGAAACAAAATACTCGGGGAAACCTCTTTTTATATCATGAAATCTTTTAATGCAGAAAAAATGCACATATTTGTGGAATGGGCATTTGGTTGTACAGAAATAAAGCAGGTGTTATGCGGCTGGACCGAATACCTGGACGGACACTGCGATGTTCTGGTATGGATGGCAAGGAAGAAAGCCGATACCGGATTGAATTTTAGTATTTCAAACATTAATAAACTATACGTTGACCCCTATGGAACAATTGATTTTAGATCTTAAAAAACAGATTATTGAAGTATTAAACCTGGAAGATATTACTCCCGAGGACATTGACGAGAATGCGCCTCTTTTTGTAGAAGGACTTGGACTTGATTCCATTGACGCATTGGAGTTGATTGTCCTGATGGAAAAACAATACGGCATTAAATTGGAAGATCCGGGCAAAAGCAAAGATATTTTCCGCTCCATTGCTACAATGGCGGAATACATACAAGCAAACAGCTCACGTTAAACATCACGAATGGTAAAGGTTTATGTGACAGGATACGGAATCGTATCTGCCCTTGGAATTGGTGCGCCCCCCACACTGGAGGCACTGAGGAACAGGCGCAGCGGAATTGGCCCTATCAGGTGGTTAAAGACCATCCATTCCCACCTGCCTTGTGCCGAAGTTGCCTTTAGCACAGAACAGTTGCGGGAAATAACCGGAATTCCTGCAGGTACAATCACCACACGAACAGCGCTCATGGGAATTCTTGCATTAAAAGAAGCCCTTGAAACAAGCGGGTGGAGCAAAGGCGCTTCCTTACCTCCTGTTTTGATTTCCGGTACTACTGTGGGAGGAATGGAAAATACAGAAGCTTTCTTTCTTGATTTTATAGAAAATAACAGCAGAAATGAATACATCCTGGCACACGATTGCGGTGTCTGTACCCAAATGATTGCAGATTACTTTGGTGCCATTGATACACTTTCTACCATTTCTACAGCCTGTTCTTCTGCTGCCAATGCTATGGTCATGGCAGCAGATATGATTCGTACCGGAAGAACTTCTATGGCCGTTGCAGGCGGAAGTGAGTGCCTTTCAAAATTCCATCTGAACGGATTTCATACCCTTAGGATTCTGGATAAAGATCCGTGTCGCCCTTTTGATGCAACACGGGCAGGACTGAACCTGGGAGAAGGTGCAGCCTACCTGGTGCTGGAATCGGAAGATTCCGTAAAAGCCAGAGGTGCAACGCCTATTTGTCTGTTATCCGGCTACGGCAATGCCTGTGATGCCTACCACCAGACAGCCTCGTCACCGGAAGGTGACGGAGCAGTACTGTCAATGAAAAAAGCGTTGCAAGATGCAGCATTACGGCCGGAAGACATAGGTTACATCAACGCCCATGGTACAGGCACACCCAACAATGATATAAGCGAAGGCCTGGCACTCATGCGGGTGTTTGGAACCGAAAGCGTGCCTCCGGTTTCTTCTACAAAATCCTACACTGGGCATACTACGAGTGCTGCCGGAAGCGTTGAAGCTGTCATTTCTATCCTGGCCTTACAACACAATTTTCTGCCGGTGAACCTGAACTTCAAACACCCCATGCAGGAGCTTTCCTTTTGCCCGATAACGGATGAAAACCCAATACGCCCTCTAAAACATGTGATGACCAATTCGTTTGGATTTGGCGGTAACGATACAACAACCCTGTTTTCAAAGATATAGCTATGCCTGTTTACATTCAGTCTGCTGCACAAATTTCCGTACAGAATCCCCTGTGTGATGACTGGCTGATTGACCCCATTGCCTTACATCTGCCCCTCCAACGCGCTATAGAAGCCGATTACAAACGATTCCTGGATCCCATAGCATCCAGACGTATGGGAAGGATCCTCAAACGTGCCATTGCAACAGCTGTTACCGTTGTAGAAAATTCAGGGATTGAGCAACCGGATGCGATACTTGTTGGAACGGGACTGGGATGCATTGAAAATACGGAGAAGTTCTTGCTGGCCATGCTACAGGATGGAGAAACCTTGTTGTCTCCCACCTATTTTATCAACTCTACGCACAATACCATCAGCTCTCACATTGCCATACATCTTGCATGCCATGCGTACAACAGTACGTATGTACATCTGGGTATTTCTTTTGAAAGTGCCCTGCTGGATGCATTTATGCAATTTCAACTGGGTCGTATCAGATCTGCGCTTGTTGGAGCTCATGACGAAATGGTTCCTTTGTACTTTTCCCTCCTTGAAAAAGCAGGTTTTTGGGAAGGCAAAACTGCTGCAGAAACAGCTGTGAGTTTTATGTTAAGTGACGAAAAAAAAGAAAACTCCATGGCAGAGATCAAAGAAGTTGTTCTTTTGCACCGGCCTTCAGAAGAACGTCTGATGCAAGCCATTGAACAAACGGCATCCCGCCTTGGTATTCCAAAGGAAAAGTGGATCATACCTCCGTCTGTCAAACCGATTTTTGGAGAATCGTTCACAAACCAGGCATTTGAGTTATATGCAGCTGCTGTAAAATTGCAGCGGGGATTATTGGATGATTATGTATTGTTAGTTAATAATTACAAAGGGACCGAAACCTCCCTGTTATTTTTATCAAAATGCTAAAATTCATAACACTGTCGCTTGCACAAACCCTGCTGCTTGCTTCGGGACAAATCTGCCTGAAATTATCCATGGACCGCATGGATAAGTTTACTTTTAGCTGGGTATATTTTAAACAATTGTTTACAAATTTTTATTTTGCTTTAACCGGCGTATTTATCTTGTCTGCCACTATTTTATGGATGTATATTTTAAAGAATTACCCGTTTTCCATAGCATATCCTATCACCAGTTTTGCCTATGTATTTGGCATGCTGGCTGCTGTTTTTCTCTTTAAAGAACAAGTTCCCTTTACACGCTGGATAGGTGTTTTTTTAATAGTTGCCGGTGTGTTTTTCCTTTTAAAAAAATAAACCATGAAATTTTTTCTTTTCTTTTTGCTTACCGTGCTACAAGTGCATTCCAATACGAAAGAACTGACACTTCCTGTTCAAATGAGAATTGCCCTGAATCAAATACATTCTATGGAGTGTGATTTTCAGCAAGAAAGAGAAGTATCTGTTCTCACAGAAAAAGGCATTTCACGCGGGAAACTTTATTACATAAAAGATCAGGTACTCCTGTGGCAGTACAACATGCCGGACCATTCCGGGTTTTTGATGCAGAAAGAAAAAATCACTATTTTGGACAGAACAGGAAATGCCATACCGGATTCCGGACCGGGTGGCCTTTTTGGCAATATTGGAAGAATTATACTTATGGGCATGAGTGGAGATTTGATGGAGAAATCAGAAGATTTTGTGCCCAGCTATGTGGATTCCGAAGAATATATTCATATCAGACTCACACCGGTTCAGCGGGAATTAAAACGTTTATTTACCGGATTGGATTTATTTTTCAGCAAAGAAAATTATATGATACAAACCGTTGTTGTCCATGAGGCATATGGGGATAAAACAACGGTACGCCTGGGAAACTACAGGATAAATAAACCCTTGGACAGCAGTTTATTTAAAAAGTAATGTTTTTGAACAATCTATATACTGTTGAAGGTATTACAAGGAACGAAGCTGAGATAAGAGCTACTGTCTTGTTAAACAGCAACAGCCCTGTTTACGGGGCCCATTTCCCGGGCAACCCCATCACACCCGGTGCCTGTCTGGTTGAAATGGGAAGGGAATTGTGTGCACTTGTGCTTGAGAAGAACATGTTCCTTGAAAAGGCAGATCATGTCAAATTTCTGAAAGGAATTCATCCGGAAGAAACTCCACACATTGAGTACCTTATACTACCCGAATACCTGAAAGAACAGGATGTTTGGAAAATCCGTATTGAAGTAACGGGCGGGAACGTACAAATGACTAAAATGGTTTTATGGCTGAAAGAGATAGTGTCTGTGTGATTGTGCCTACGTATAACAATGCGTCTGTAATACTCCCGGTACTTGAACAAACCCTGAAGTATTGCAAAGACCTGATTGTTGTAAACGATGGTTCTACAGATAACACAGCCGGGATCCTTAACAAGCTGATTCCAAAAATTCAGGTTCTTTCTTATGAAAAAAATAAAGGTAAAGGGTACGCTTTGGCACAAGCTTTTTCCTTTGCCCGTCATAAGGGGTACAGGTATGCCATTACCCTGGACAGTGATGGCCAGCACTTTCCGGATGATATACCCTCTTTTCTGCAAGCTATAGATGAGAATCCGGGTGCTGTGATTGTAGGAAGCCGCCTGTTAAAACAGGAGCATATGCCAAAAGAAAATACTTTTGCCAACCGTTTCTCCAATTTCTGGTTTGCAGTGCATACAGGCAAGCGGTTACCCGATACACAAACAGGATACAGGATGTACCCCATATACCGAATGGACAAAATGCGCCTGTTAACCTCCAGATACGAAACAGAACTTGAAATTCTTGTACGGCTTGCGTGGAAAAAGGTACCGCTTATTCCCCTGCCGGTCAATGTATATTATGCTCCTCCCGGAGAAAGAATCACGCATTTCAGAAAAGGAAGGGATTTTCTGCGCATCAGTTTGCTGAATACAATCCTTACCTTTGTGGCTATACTCTACGGATATCCTTCAATGCTTTTAAGAACATGGCTCAGACGTTCCTGAAAATATTTGAATACTTTCACCGGCACACAGCAAAAATGTATGTACTGCTTGCCTTGTGTATGCTACTCCTTGCCGGAGGTTTTTTTCTGCTGCGTTTTGATGAAGATGTATCGGGATTCCTTACTACAAACCCGGAACAGGAACGAGTAAGCTATGCTTACCAGAACATTGGTGGTGCCAGCAAAATCATCATCAACATATCCATGGCAGATGAGCGTGAAGAAACAGACCGCTACCTGCTTATGGAGGCTGCCGATTACCTGGCTGCTTTGCTGGAAGAAGGGGCTGCGGCAGAGCATATCAAAGATATGAGGTTTCGTGTAGATCCTTTGACAACCTTAGAAGTAAGCAGCTTTGTTACAGAAAATATGCCTTACTTTCTGGAAGAGAAGGATTACGAGAGGTTGGATTCTCTTATACAACCTGCTGTTCTGCAACAAAGGCTGGAATCTGTAAAAGACCTGATACTCTCCCCTTCCGGAATGATCCTCAGAAACACGTTACTTTCTGACCCCCTGCTTTTTTCAGGTCCCTTGTTAGAAAAACTGGCAGGTTTTCGTCTGGGAGATCATTTTATACTGTATTCAGATTACATCTTTTCCAGTGACGGGAAAGACCTGGTTCTGACAATCGATTCCCGCTACCCTACTGCCGACACGGGCAATAACAAACAGTTAATACGTGCCATTGACAAGGCTATTGAAGAAACAGAAGTGTTTCTGGATCATCAAATTAAAGCCATGCCCTTTGGAGCTGCTTATATTGCATTGTCCAATGCCAGTCAGATAAAAAAAGACATAGGGGTTTCCGTGGGAATTGCCCTGGTAGTTATTGGAATCCTGTTGGCACTTTACTTCAGAAATATCAGGCAAATCCTGTTCATTGGTATTTCTGTCCTTGGCGGTTTGTATTTTGCTCTGTCTCTGGTCGGTTTTCTTACGCCTTCCGTTTCACTTATTGCTATTGGTGCCAGTTCTGTAATTCTGGGAATAGCCGTAAACTATCCACTGCACTTCATGTCTCATATAAGGGAGGGATACGGTCCGCGTCAAACGCTTATTGATATTGTTTCTCCACTTACTACAGGCAACATTACTACCATTGGTGCTTTTCTAAGCTTGTTGTTTATAAGTTCTGGAGCTATGCGCAGCTTTGGACTGTTTGCCTCGTTGTTGTTGCTGGGAACCATCCTTTTTGTATTGCTGTTCCTCCCCCACATGATTGGTAAAACAAGCCCCATCCCCAACACGCTTCATTTTGGAAAGTTGGCGAACTCGGCCCCCGAACAAAACAAATGGGTTGTGGGTGCCCTGGTACTACTTACGTGCTTCTTTTATTTTAGTAACAAAGGAGTTGTATTTAATGCCAATATGCAGTCTATCAACTACATGACACCAGATCAGAAAAGCGGAATGCAAAAATTGCTGGACAGAACCCAGGGATCGCAACATGTCATGTATTTTGTTGCAGAAGGAGAAACCTTAGACGAAGCCTTAGAAAGGTATGAAACTGCACTACCCTATATAGATACATTTCATCGCTCAGGAATTGGCGGTTTTCTTCCATCACGCGCTATGCGCGAAGAACGGATAACCCGGTGGAACAACTTTTGGAGTACGCGCAGGGAGGTATTTTTGGAGCAATTTAACGTAGCAGTAGCCGAAAACGGGTTTCGGGAACATGCATTTCGAGGTTTTGAAGAAACCATGCTAAAAGATTTTCCTATAGGAGAATTACAAGATTTTGCGCCCATAACAGATAACCTGGCAGCCTCCTACCTTTCTGTGCAACCGCAAAGAAACATGGTTTATACCATGTTGCATATTAAGCCGGAAGAAGCAGCCGAAACAGAAAATCACCTCAATAAAACAGGACCGTCCACTTTTGCTTTTGATGTTGGATCTGTCACACGGATGATGATAGATTCCTTATCTTCAGATTTTGATTACGTACTCTACATCTGCGGTTTTATTGTTTTCTTATTTCTTACCCTTTCCTTTGGCCGCCTTGAATTGAGCACCATTACTTTTCTTCCGTTGGCCATAAGCTGGATCTGGATTCTTGGGATTATGAGCCTGTTTGGACTTGAATTTAATATAGTCAACATCATTCTGGCCACCTTCATTTTTGGTATGGGAGACGATTACACCATTTTCATTACAGAGGGCATGATATACGAATACGCCTATGGAAAAAAAATGTTGCATACGTACAAAAATACCGTTGCGTTATCTTCTCTTATCATGCTTACCGGAATAGGTTCTTTGATCCTGGCCAAACACCCGGCCATGCGCTCCCTGGCAGAAATCACCATTGCAGGTATGGTATCAGTTGTTGTGACTGCTTACATTGTGCCACCCTATTTGTTCAGAAAATTGGTCAGCAAACGGGGAAAACGCCGCAAAGCCCCACTGACTATAAAAAATATGGCTTATACAATATATGGCTTTACAGCCTTTTTGATTGGCGTGGTTTTCCTGACACTTGCCGGTGTGGTCTTGCTGGTTCTTGGCAGAAGAAGCGAAAAGAACAAGTTGCGTTTCCATAAAACCCTGCAGGCTGTATGCCGCTTAGCTATATACCATGTACCGGGAACAACCATGCAGTTGCTTAATTTGAACCCGGATGGTTTCGAAAAGCCTTCCGTCATTGTTGCAAACCACCAGTCTTACCTGGACCTGATGGCCATTATCATGCTCCATCCCAAAATTGTTATTATGACAAACCAACGGGAGTGGAATTCTCCGTTTTATAGGATTATCCTGCGTTTTGCAGATTTTCTGCCCATTAAATTTATACATACCCATAAAGAGAAAATACAAGACAGGATTGCTAACGGGTATTCCGTAATGGTCTTTCCGGAAGGAACACGCTCCCCCGATAGCAACATCCTTCGTTTTCACAAAGGAGCGTTCCACCTGGCTGCTGAGCTGAACCTTGATATCACACCCGTTCTTCTGCATGGATTTGGATATGTACTGCCCAAGGAAAACATGCTGTTACGCAAAGGGATTATGACAGTAAAAATTCTGCCCCGGATTAAAGCAGATGACACTACGTATGGAACATCATATCAGGAACGCACCAAAGCAATCAGACAGTTGTTTGTAAAGGAATACGAACGTCTTGGAGCAGAAATTGAAGATGCACATTATTATGCCTCACAAGTACTGCACAATTACATGTACAAAGGTAAAGACGTCTACAAATCTGTAAGGCGTTCCATGCAGGATAACAACAATTTTATCAAGCAAATAGAAACATTACCTTACCGGGGAACGCACGTTCTTGAAGACAGAAACTTTGGAGAATATGCACTCACAGCCGCTCTGGTACGTAAAAATTTAAAGATAAAAGCGTATCTTGCAGACAAGGATAAAAGAGAACTGGCGGCTTACTGCGCTTCAGTTCCGGTGAATTTAACCTATATTGATGAACCTGAAACCCATGAGCAGTAAATACGATGTTGTGATTATTGGCAGCGGACTGGGAGGACTGGTCTGCGGTTATATTTTGTCTAAAAACGGTCTGAAAGTTGCCCTGGTTGAAAAAAACAACATCCCGGGCGGGTGCCTGCAAAATTTTATACGAAAAGGCGTGAAGTTTGAAACAGGTATGCACTACATTGGAAGTATGGATGAGGGCCAGCCGTTGCGTCGCTTTTTTGATTACCTATCTTTATCAAGCAAAGTAGCATTAAGCCGGCTGGATACAAGCGGCTACGATGTGGTTTCTTTTCAGGGAAACAGGTATGCTTATGCCAATGGTAAGAAAACCTTTACAGAAACGCTGGCCAGGCATTTTCCAAAAGAAAAAAATTCCATTGCTCTGTACATACAGCGGATGGAAGCCATTGCAGAACGCTCCCCCATGTACTCTTTCAGAAATATGGACAACCCGTACTGGATGGACAGTTCGAATATGCAGATTGGGGTTGCCGAGTACGTACGTTCCCTGACTTCTGATAAAAAACTGCAAAATGTACTGGCAGGTATCATGCCTCTTTACGGTGGCGTTGCTGAAAAGACGCCTCTGTACTACCATGCACTTATTACAGATTTTTACAACAAGAGTGCTTTCCGTTTTGTTGGGGGCAGCGACATCATTGTCCAATTGCTTTGTGAATCCATCCGGAAATTTGGTGGAGAAATCATAACCGGATCTCCAGTAACCAAAGTTCGTTTCAACAACAAAGAAGCTACAGGGGTAACCTTGCTGAACAACCGCTTTATTGAAGCTTCCAAGGTAATCTCTGATATACATCCGGCCCTGTTGATGGACATGGTTGATACACCACTTATCCGGAAAGCATACAAACGCAGGATATACAATATTGAACAAACGCTGTCCAATTTTACCGTATACATAAAATTTAAACAAGATTCCATTCCCTACCTCAATTACAATTATTACCATTACCCGGGAGATTCTGTATGGGACGGCCATTTCTTCTATATGCATATGTGTGATGAACCGGATCAGAAATACGTGCGAAGTGCCGTATTGTTTGAAAGTATGGATTGGAAAACAGTAGAACAATGGAAAAAATTACCCAGAGGCAATCGTGGTGCCGGATACGAAGATTTTAAGGCCAAAAAAGCGTATGAAATGCTTATGAACCTGGAGAGGCAGTTTCCGGGAACTGTTTCCCATATTGAGGATTTTTGGACCTCTACTCCGTTAACATACAGCGACTATACCGGCACCCTGGAGGGTTCTATGTATGGCATCCTAAGGGATAAAAACGCCTTTTCACAGACCTTTATACCGCACCGTACAAAAGTACCCAATCTATTTCTGGCCGGGCAAAATATCAATGCGCACGGCATTATGGGAGTTATTATAGGATCTATTCTTACATGCGGTGATATACTGGGTATATCTGCATTAACAAAAGACATTAAAAACGTATAAAACAAAAAAACATATGGCAAAAAGAATCAAGCTGAAACTCATATACCCCCGGTGGGAAAAACTTAAAGGACAAACGACTTTCAACCTGCCTCCCCACGGTCCGGTTGTATTTGCAGCGGCACTGCCTGAACATGTAGACGTGTCCTTTACAGATGAGAATGTGGAGCTTATTGATTTTGAAGAAGAATGCGATTTGGTGGCCATATCCATGATGCTGTCAACACAAGTAAAACGAGGATGGTCTATTGCTGCAGCATACCGTAAAAAGGGCATCCATGTTATTTTTGGAGGCATTTCTACCATGCTTCATGCAGAAGAAACACTGGAGCATGCAGATGCCATCTTCCTTGGAGAGGCGGAAGGACGTATGGAAGAGGTTATTGCCGATTGGGAGAACGGAAAATTGAAAAAAGTATATAACTATATGGGCCAACATCCGCCCATTGGAATAGTGGGTCCTGCCAGAAGGGATTTGTACAAAAGGGAATTGTACAACCACAAAGGTGTGCAGATGGTAGATTTGTTCCACGCTTCACGCGGTTGCCGTTTTAACTGCTATCCGTGTGCTGTTTCTTACCTGGGAGGCCGGTCTTTCAGACCCCGTCCTTACGATAAAGTCATTGAAGAAATGGCAGGTATCGATAACAACCGGCTGTTTATTGTTGACAATTCACTGGCGCAGGACAAGGAATGGGAAATACAGCTTTTCAAAGAAATTATACCATTGAAAAAGAAGTGGGTCAGCCATACTATTGAAGACGACCCCAAAATCCTGGACCTGGCTGCACAAGCCGGTGCCTGGTATGTGTATCAAGCCGTTTTTGACACCTCGGATTATATCAAAGAAAGGATTAAAAGGTACCACGACTATGGAATTGGCGTAGAAGGAACAATCCTTCTGGGGCTTGATAACCAATCGGAAGATGACATGCGCCGCCTGATTGATTTTCTGCTGGAAATTGACCTGGACCTGGCAGAATTTACGATTCTCACCCCTTTCCCGCATACAAAAGCTTTCGATGACCTTATGAGAAAAGGGCGTATTACGGACTACGATTGGGATCACTACAACGCCGGACAGGTTGTGTACAAACCTGCACAAGTCACAGCAGAAAAATTGCAGGAATTGTATGAATATGCCTGGAGTTCCTTCTATAAAGACGAATCACAGGAACTAAAAATGACCAAACTGTTTACAAGGGTCATGAAACGTGAAATGGAAGACGGAACATGGAAACCCCGTAATCGTAAACTCATGAACAAGTCTTTTGGTAAAGATGTTATACGTACCATAGGAAGTAATTGATAAGATGGAAGTTCAACACAAACATTTTGACGAAGTATTTGAGTTTAAAGGGAAATGGGATGTCCCCTCAAAGTGTGGCTTGAAGATTCTGGACCACAAGGGCACTCCTGTTGTGGTAGCTACAGAATTGTACAACCACAATCCCGGGTCTTCCGTAACGTATGCCGGGGGGCTTTTGTTAAAACAAATCTGTGAAGCCAAAGACCTGGACCCCGATAAGGTAATTTATATTGAATGCAACCCCGACACACACTCGCGTCTTTCTTTTTTTCAGGAAGAGTATTTTCGTGTTACTTTTGAAAATAAAGACGGAGAACTGCTCAACCCTGTGTATGAAAAATTAACAGACACTCAGATAAAAGAACTCATTTTTCATGAAGAGTAAACACTTACTGCTATTTCTGTTCCTCATCCTTTTTTCAATAAATGCCTTTGCCCAACAAATCATCCGCCCCTGGAAAGGCATCCGACCCGTAAGCCGGGTGCGTATGTGGCATTACCAGGCGGGGAAAGACAATTCTGGGGTAAGTATTATTATACTTCCGGGAGGCAGTTACCGTCATCTGGGTATCCGTCAGGAAGGGCACGCGGTGGCGCGTTTTCTTTCACAAAACGGCTACAACTCTTTTGTGCTGAGGTACAGCACCAGAATGTACGGACACTCCTACCCGGTTATGATGGAAGATATCCAGCGGGCCGTCATGTGGATTCAGGAACATGCAGAAGAGTACGGAGTTGATCCCCATAAAATTGGTGTACTTGGATTTTCAGCCGGAGGACATCTGGCAGGCTGGATGGGAACGTACTTTGATGACAACCATCTGGTAAAGTACGGACTTGTTCCTTCTATGTCGCTGAAACCTGCCTTTGTAGGTATGATTTATCCGGTCATTAGCATGATGGACGAAATTGTACACAAAAAATCCAGGAACAATTTGCTGCCATCGGACCTGCCTCTCTCGCTAAGGCAGTATATGTCGTTAGAAAAAAATGTACGGGACGACATGCCACCGGTATTCCTTATGGCATGTCAGGACGATCCGGTTGTAAACCCGGAAAACAGCTACCGGTATAATGAAGCACTCCTGGAAAAAGGAATTCCCCATACATTTCATGTGTTTGAAGCTGGGGGACACGGTTTTGGTTACGAGCCAAACGGGAAAAATAAAACAGCAGCGAACTGGATGGCAGATTTTCTGCAATGGATGAAAAATAACGATTTTAATTAATATTTGCTTGTTATGGATATCAAATATACTTCTACAAAAGAAATCAAACAGTTTCAGGAAAGCCTCCTGCGCAAAGAGATTTCCTATCTGAACGACAGGTCACCCTTTTATAAAAATATGTTTAACAAGGAAGGGGTTGATATAAGAAAGATCCGTACCCTTGAAGACTTACAGTATATCCCCTTTACAAAGAAAAGCGACCTGCAGCAATACAACGAAGATTTTTTATGTGTTCCTAAGAGTCAGCTGGTTGACTACGTAACAACCTCGGGAACCCTGAGTGACCCGGCCACGTATGCCCTAACTGATAAGGACCTGGACAGATTGGCATACAATGAAAAAGAATCTTTTGCCTGTGCAGGAACAAAACCGGGAGACCTGGTTCAGTTGATGACCACCATGGATAAGCGGTTTGTGGCAGGTCTTGCCTATTTTTTAGGTATTCGAAAACTGGGAGCCGGTATTATCCGTGTTGGTAACGGGATACCCGAATTGCAGTGGGACACCATTCAAAGAATGAAACCGGATACCATCATATGTGTTCCTTCGTTCATATTAAAATTGGTAGAATATGCACAGGAGCATGACATTGATTATCAGAATTCCAGTGTTAAAAAAGCAGTTTGTATTGGAGAGAACCTGCGAAATCAGGATTTTTCTTTGAACATTCTGGGAAAACACATCCGGGAGGCATGGGATATTGAATTAATTTCTACATATGCTTCAACTGAACTAGGTGCTACATTTTGTGAATGCCCGTACGGCAAAGGAGGCCACCACTTGCCGGAACTGGTCATTTGCGAATTGGTTGACGACAACGACCGTGTAGTACCTGAAGGTGAAGTTGGTGAACTGGTTGTTACCAATATTGGACTTGAAGGTATGCCTTTGTTGCGTTTCCGTACAGGCGATCTGGTACGTTTCCATTACGAACCTTGTGCATGCGGAAGAAAAACCATGAGAATAAGTCCTCTGTTGGGAAGAAAAAATCAAATGATTAAATTCAAAGGAACAACTTTGTATCCGCCTTCTCTATTTGATGTGTTGGAAGATATTCCTTTTGTAAGTTGCTACCAGGTTGTTTTGCTCAACAACATACTGGGAACAGACGATATTCTGGTGCGGGTATCGCTTACAAATACCAACGATTTGCCCGAAGATATCACTAAAGCAGTAAAAGATAAGTTCCGTGCCAAAGTGCGTGTTGCACCGGAAGTTGAAATTGTGTCTGACGCAGTCCTGAAAGCAGAAGTATACAATGAAAAAGCACGAAAAGCGGTAAAACTCGTAGACAAAAGGACAAACGGATTAACAGGTGTGTAAAAAATCTATTTTACCACAAGAGCATTGGCAACCCGTCTTTCACCTTTTGTGTCAAACAATTTGTTGTCTGACGGGTGGTTGACTATTTCTACAGAATCACGTGTTGTTTTGCGAACACAAAGCGTAGAGGAACCGCCACCGTCCAGGTTTATGGCATCCCATGCTTTAAGCCAGCGCATGATATGTTGCAATTCTGCCATGCTCACTCCGGCTGCTTCTTTGTGTCTCCCGTCTGCCACAACCAGCAGCACTTTGCCACCTTTCCTTATACCTACAGCTGATCTGGGATGCCGTGTGGTGTTGAAAGAATGGTGAAGAACCGGCTCGTCTTTCCCTTTCATTCTGAGTACAGGTCCGCTTGATAACAGGTCTTCCGATGCTGTATTCTTTTCCCACAGGTCGTTGTCCTGTGTAGGCAGCACGTGGTCCGGTACTTTAAAAATCAACAACCTCCCTTTGGGGGAGACACCTAGGCAGCCGGATTGCCTGAAGGACCGCAACCCTTCTTTTGTGGTCTGGTTTGGTGCTAGTTCTTTTCCGTCTATTCTAAGGTAATTATCTGATTTCCAAGGAGCAAACCACACGAAAAAAGATCCGTTTATTCCGGCCAATGCTCCCGCATAGTCAACAAAATCGCTTGTATGAACCAGTACAGTATCTGCAACTATGTCAAAACGGAAAGAAGAACTGATCTCCAGTACCGAAATAAACTGATTTGAGTTAAACAGGGAGCTGTCGCTAAATGCTGCTTGCCTAAGCTTAATACCTCCTTTATGATATGAGGTTGTAATCCATTGTGCATTTACAAAAGACAGAGAATCTTTTTCCCGGGAATTACCGGCTTTGTCTTCCACACGAGGAGTTGCCGATGTGGGTGTAAAACATGTCCACAGAAAAATAAGAAGCAAGATNCGTTTGACCATAATTGAATGTATTTTGTTCGCAAAAATAGCAAGATTTGCACAGAAAAGATGCGTATATTTGTAGATTCATAGTATTTATCATTGTTGTATGAAAGAGTATCCAAAGATCAAAGCCGGTATTGTTGGTTTCGGACGCATGGGGGAAATATACCTGAAGGAAATCATGAAAAGCCCGCTTTGGGAAATCCGTGCTATTTGTGATATAGATCCGGAGGCTTTGCAAATAGCATCCCGCCAGGCACCTGCAGGAACACTCCTGACAGAGAATGAAATGGATATCTTCGGCTCACAGGATATTGATGTAGTTATCTTGTCTACCCTGGCAGATGCACGGAAAGACCATCTTTTCAAAGCTGTGGAATACGCAAAGCATGTGATTACAGAAAAACCTATAGGAGCAAGTATTGAAGAAGAAAATGCAGTGCTGGAAATGGTAAAGAACAGTGAAATTCTGGTTACTGTTAACCTGCCACTGAGAAATGCGTGGTACCATAAAGTCATTAAAGAATTTATTGATTCAGGACAGATTGGAGACCTTGCCATCATAAGGGTGTGTCATATGACTCCCGGACTGGCCCCGGGTGAAGGACATTGGGCTGAAGGTCCTTTATTTCATGATTGCGGCCTGCATTACGTAGACATTGCCCGCTGGTATGCCCAAAGTGAATTTAAAACCTGGAATGCACAGGGCATCAAGATGTGGAATTACCAAGAACCCTGGTGGTTGCAAGTACACGGTACTTTTGAAAACGGGATTGTATTTGACGTAACTCAGGGACACGTTTACGGGCAGCTTGCCAAAGATCTGACGCATAATGGATATGTAGATCTTATTGGCACAAAGGGGATTGCCAGAATGAGCCACAACTACATTACGGCAACCGTAGAGTTGCACGGAGTTTCTAAAACTCAGGTGGTAAAAAAACCATTTGGAGATAAAAACCTGGATATTTTGCTCCACCTGTTTGCCCGTTCGCTAACAGAAGGGCGACGTGATCCATCCCTTCCCAAAGTAGAAGACGCGGCCATTGCTTCTGCCTATGCATGGAAATTCCTGGAGAGTGCTGCCGGAAACGAGATGCCCGTTCGTGGGGATCTTGAGACCCTGGAAGAAATAAAAGAAAGAAGAAATAATAAACGTATTGGATACGGCTTATTAAGAAAAAAAAAGATTATTGAATGAAAGCAGAACAGAAACGTGCTGTCATCATGGGAGCAACGTCCGGTATGGGGAGAGAGATTGCCTTAATCCTCCTGCAAAAGGGGTGGAAAGTGGGAGTTGCCGGAAGACGCAGGGAATTGTTAGAGGAAATAAAGGCAAAAGCTCCCGAATTGGTAGTATTTGAAGTCATTGACGTTACAAAAAAGGACGCACCGGAATTGCTGGAAAAATTGATTGATGCACTTGGCGGTATGGATTTATACCTGTACTCTTCCGGCTATGGCAGATTAAACACATCTTTGAATTTGGACATTGAACTGGATACAATAGATACAAACGTAACAGGTTTTGTAACCACAATCAATTATGCCTTCAACTTTTTCCGCCAACAGCAGTACGGGCATATTGCGGCTATTTCTTCCGTAGCGGGATGCAGAGGTATTGGCTTGAACGCCTCGTATTCAGCTACTAAGCGGTTTCAAATGTCCTACCTGTCTTCATTGACGCAGTTGTCAAATAATATGAAATATAATATTTCCGTTACCGATATTCTGCCCGGCTTTGTTAAAACGGAATTTGTCCGCTATGCATACCCCATGCAAATGGAAGTTTCTTATGTAGCCCGTAAAATTGTTAACGGGTTACTGAAAAAGAAAAGGAAAATTGTCATTGACTGGCGTTACCGCCTGGTAATTGGTGTATGGCATTTGATTCCGCGTTTTCTGTGGGAGCGCATAAACCTTGCCCGTTTTGTCAAGTAGTAACGTGTCTGTAGTGCCTGTACAACTGCTCCAGTGCTTTTTCCAATACAGCACGCGGACAACCGGCATTCAGACGCATAAACCCTTCCCCGCCGGGACCAAACATAGCTCCGTCATTCAAAGCCAGACCTGCATCAATAAAAAATTTAGGAATACAGTCTATGCCAACTTTCTGTAAATCCCTGGCATCCAACCATACGAGGAAGGAAGCATCGGGGCGCGAAGCATGGATTAATGGAATATAACGCGGCAATTCCTCCACAACATAATCAATGTTGTTCTGAACGTAGGTAAGCATTTGTTTATGCCATTCCTTTCCTTGAGTATAAGCAGCGCGGGTTGCTATTGTGGCAACAAAAGTTGAATCGTTCAGGTCACTGGCACTTAAAAAATCATAAAACCCTTTTCTTAGCTGTTGGTTAGGAACTATGGCGTATGAGCTGACAAGTCCTGCAATATTGAATGTCTTTGAAGGAGCATTGAACACAACTCCTATCTGGGCTGCCTCCGGTGATACCGTGGTGAAAGGAATGTGTTTGTTTCCGTAGAGAGGCATATCTGCATGGATTTCATCAGAAATAACCGTAACGTTGTATTTATGGCATATTTCAGCCAAGGTAGCCAGCGTTTCTCTATCCCACATATAGCCTCCGGGATTGTGCGGATTTGCCAAAATGAGCAAGGGACACCTGCGGCGTTTTAGGATGTCTTCCAGGTGGTCAAAATCCATATGGTAACGGGAACCATCCCACAGGAGCGGGTTGTTGATCACTACCCTTCCGTTGTTTTCAATTACTTGTTTAAACGGATGGTAAACAGGTGGCTGGATAATTACAGAATCACCTTTGCCCGTGAAATGAAGCAGAGCCAATCCAATGCCTTTGACAATTCCGGCAATAAAAGTAAGCCACTCTTCCCGTATTTCCCATCCATGCATATAGTGTTGCCACTCTATTATGACTTGCCAATAATCTTCAGGAAGCACAGTATAGCCATAAATAGGGTGTTTCAATCTGTCTTCCAGCGCTTCCCTTATAAACGGTGGGGTTGCAAAATCCATGTCTGCCACCCAAAGCGGTATCAGGTCTTCCCTGCCAAAAAGAGTTTTTAATCGTCTTAGTTTAACGGCATCTGTTCCACGCCTGTCAATAATGGTATCAAAATCGTATTTCATAACAACGTATTTTTCAATGTTTCAGGTTTTCCTATGTCGAGCACTTGAATACCGGGTATTTCAACTCCTTTAATTGTATAATTAGCAGCTGTTTCCAGAAAAAAATCAATGATGGAAAAAACATCGGGCTGCTGTTCAAAAAGGGGCATAGCTTCCGGAGAAAGGATGTAAATACCGGAAAAAGCCCTCAAAATACAACCATCCGGGTTACACGGTTCTTTTTCTTTAACCCATCGGTACTGCTTGGTTTTTATGTTGGTCCAACCGATTAACTGCCACTCCTTGTCAAAAATAAGCTGGCGGTCTGTAACCCTTTCGCTTACCAGCAAGGTGGCCAATGTCTCGGGATTGTGCCCCGCTACAAAGGCACGCAAATTCAAGTCAGATAAAATATCAACGTTATGGACAAGCAGCGGAAAATCCGGAATAAAAAAAGGACAGGCATGCTTTATGGCTCCACCTGTCCCCAGCAACAAGTCACTTTCATCTGAAAAACAGATTTTGGCAGGAAGGTTCTTCCGTTCCAGATACTCACTGACAAAAGAGCGAATCTGGCCACCCAGGTGGTGAATATTAATAACAATACTGGTAAATCCCTGAGCTATCATTTTGTCCAGCAAGCCTTCCAGCAGGGGTTGGTCTCCTCCCTCCTTCAGGTTGACACGAACCAACGCTTTTGGGATTGAATCTGTAACGGGTTTTAAGCGGGTACCCAGGCCGGCTGCCAGTATCATTGCCTGCATGCTGTATTGGTATTTAGAAGTCTGCTTCTATTTCTAATTCACGATGGTATAAATGCACGTTGATATCGTATTTTTTAGATATATACTCAGCCATGTGCCGGGCACAGTAAACGGAACGGTGTTGGCCTCCTGTACACCCGAAACAACACATCAAATGGGTAAATTTACGTTCAATGTATCTTTGTATGTGCTTGTCCATAAGCGCATACGCATGATCTAAAAAAATTTCAACACCACCATCTTCTTCCAAAAAACGAACCACCTGCGGATCTTCACCGGTGAAATGTTTGTAGTGATCGTATTTACCCGGATTTTCCAATCCCCGGCAATCAAAGATATACCCTCCCCCGTTCCCGCTCAAATCGTTTGGAATTCCTTTTTTGTAGGCAAAACTACACACGGTAACCTGCAGTTTTCTTTCTTTATCCATCTCGGCATACTGGCGCATAGTTGTCAGCTCCAGTAACAAGGAAGACAAGTAGGGGTACTCTCGAAAAGGCTCTTTCAACAACTTACGCAGGTTGTCTATGGCAAAGGGTACACTTCGTAGAAAATGCGGTTTCTTTTCAAAATACCCCCGGAACCCATAGGCACCAAGAACCTGAAGTGTTCGGAATAAAACAAAGTGCCGCAATTGCCGGTGAAATTGATTTTCATCAACAGGGATAAACTGTTTCAATGCACCCAGGTAGGTTTGGATCAATTCCTCTTTGAGTTCTTCCGAGTAATTGGCCCGAGCCTGCCACACAAACGACGCTACGTCGTAATATACGGGGCCTTTGCGCCCTCCCTGAAAATCAATAAAGTAAGGTTCTCCGTTTACAAGCATCACATTTCTTGCCTGAAAATCCCGGTAAAGAAAAGTCTCGGATGCATTGTGCAACAAAATTTCGGAAAGTTTTTGGAAATCGTTTTCAAGTTGTATTTCACTAAATTCCAACCCCGTGGCTTTCAAAAAACAATACTTGAAGTAATTCAGATCAAAAGAAACCATTCTGGCATCAAAATCCGGCTGTGGGTAACACACGGAAAAATCCAGTTTGTCTGCTCCTTTAAATTGCAACGCCGGTAAGGCTTCCATGGCTTTATGCAATAAGGCTTTCTCTTTTACATCGTAAGAACCTTTTGACCTCCCTGTTTCTACTGCATTGTATAACGTAACATCTCCCAAATCCTGTTGCAGGTAACACGAAAAATCTTTGTTATGGCAGAAAACTTCCGGGACCGAAAGGCCTTGCTTCCGGAAATGCATTGCAATAGCAATAAAAGCCTGGTTTTCTTCTTTACAGGAGCCCAGCGTCCCAATAACCGTTCTTTTGTTACCCTCCATCCTGAAATACCGTCTGTTACTTCCGGAAGACGGCAACTCGGTAATCGTGTGAGCCGAGGTACCTGTGTAGCTTTTAAAAAGAGTTTGAAGTTGCTTCATGAGGTTGTAAAATTAGCAAAAAAAATGGATACAGGCAGGGAATCATAAGGGTTTCATCACAGCATTCCACATAGCTTTCCTAAGGGTTCCGTTATCATCATCGCCATGGTACATCCAGCACATCATGCCTTTCATGCCATGGGCTAGAAGCCACGCTCCCTTGATGGCTATACTTGCCGGATTGTCATAGCCGCAATAAAAAGCACCCGTGGCTTTTCTTGTAACGTACGGTACGGAAGCTGTGGGATCCCAGTTCCCGATAGTATATACTGCCGGATCCAGGTTTTTAATCTGCCGGTAAGTAATAGCTGTGGGACTTTGGGAAAAGGAAATCCTTCCGTAAAAAGGAATCCCCAGGACCATCTTCTCCGGCGGAAACCCTGCCGCTTTATACGACGCCAGCATTTTAACGCAATCCCAATAGGCCCGGGAATCTTCCAAAGCCGAATGATGATGCGGTGCCTGGTCCATATCGTAGGTCATCACGTTCACAAAATCTACATAAGGTTCTACGGCCTTCAAATCAATATAACGGGTTCCTTCTGCTATTGTTTTAGCATCTGATATGTATCCGGGAAATGTTATCAAATAATCAGATCCCAACGTCCGGCGCAACTCTTTCAGCAACAACACATGGTTTTGCGTATCTGCAGCGGGATTGGAAGCATGGCCGCTCCAGGAAAGACCGGGAAATTCCCAGCCAATATCTACTCCGTCAATCCCCCACTGTTGTAAAAACTCCAGGCAATCCCGGGCAAAAGCCTGCCGGCCTTCTTCTGTACTGCTCATAGCGGAAAATCCACCACCTTGTGCGTTGTCCTTATTATCAACCGTATGGGTAAACGCTAAAAGTATTTTCAGGTGCGGATGGTTTTTTTTCAAATCTGCCACAGCAGCAAAACGTGATGGATCACCTTGTAAAGCAAATTTCCTGTACTGACCGCCTACAACATACAACTCGGCAAAAGCATAACAAATGTGCGTGAGTAATGTGGGGTCGGGAATTCCCTGACTGTAATACGTTACATAAGATAACGCCACACGTCCTTCAATGCGCTTTTCCGGAACAAAAACTTCAGGTACGTCGGGGTCTGTATCTGGATTTTGGTCCGGTTTTACCTTTTCACGCTCACACGATACAACCAACAGCAACAATACCGTTAAAAAGTAAAACCGCTTCATGGGATGTGCTTTTAGTAAAGGTAGTAACGCGCGGAAAGCTCACGGAAAGCTTCTGCATCTTTGTACCAATACTCTTTGATGTCTTCAAACATATACCTTTCCGAGAATTTTTCAGTTATAAAAGGACTGCCGGTCACTTTTGTGATCCTGTTGAGGTTGAATACCATCTCGGGGTTCAATTTATGCATTTCCTGCATTACGTAAAAATTCACATCGGTCAGTGGTGCAGCGGCCGGGTCTGTCAGGTGTACCTGTACTCCTCCCAGTGTGGTCCCCTGCCCCCTGCTGTAAAAAGGCCTGAAATAAATGGGTCTGAAATAGAGCCCCGGTAAGTCCAGAGCGTTTAAATTGGCTGCCAGTTGTTCCGGATCCATGTTCTCTTCCACGGGAGCAAACAATTGGAAAGGCAACGTGTACCCAACCCCTATGGATATGCCTGCCAGATCACCGGCAATGCCGCTCAGGGGGTAGAAAAATGACGTTATGGCCTGCGGAATATGAGGTGAAGAAGCAATCCATTGCAATCCTGTTTGGTCGTAAAACATATCTCTTTTCCACCCTTCCATGGGAACTACCGTAAGGTTGCACCGGGCACTTTCACCGGGGCGTGCACCCGAGCCCAGCATACGTTCCCCGTTAAGAAGCAAAGCCAGTTCGCCACAAGTGAGGCCGTACACATAAGGAATCCTGTACTGACTCACAAACGTAAAACAGCCGTCTTCCACATAACATCCTTCCACTTTAAGACCTCCAATGGGATTGGGTCTGTCCAAAACCACAAATTCTATATCCAGTTCAGCACAAGCTTCCATGGCCAGTCCCATGGTAGAGATGTAGGTAAAAGATCGGGAACCAATGTCCTGAATATCGTAAACCAATACATCCAGCCCCTCTAACATGTCTTCCGTAGGTCTTCTGGTACTTCCGTACAACGAATATTCCGGTAGCCCCGTAATGGGATCGGTTTGCGATACAATCCTGTCTCCGGCATGTACTTCTCCGCGTACCCCGTGTTCCGGACCGTACAAGGCTACCAATTCTACGTTAGGTGCTTCAAATAAAATATCTATGGTAGAACGCAGGTTTCTGTCCACGCCGGTAGGGTTGGTAATGAGTCCTACGCGTTTTCCTTCCAACAGGGCAAACCCTGATTCCTGAAGGACATCAATACCTGTTTTCACAATACGGTCTTGTGACTGACAGGATAATACAAGAAAAAGTGAAACAAATAAAAGCAGGAAATTGTGTGTGTATTTCATATCAATTCATATTAGATTTTCTTTCCATAATCTGCCGGTAACCTTTTGCTTATCAAGATAGAAGCTACTATACCGGGTAATGTGCACAAACAAACAAACCGGAAGAAAAGTTCGTAGCCCATAGCTTCCTGAATGGCTCCAGCCGCCATACCCGGNAACATCATCCCCAGTGCCATAAATCCGGTCCCGATAGCATAATGAGATGTTTTGTGCGGACCGTCGGCTACATATATTAAGTACAACATAAACGCAGTAAACCCAAATCCATAACCCAGTTGTTCCATGGCAACAGAGGCGATAATCACATACAGGTTGTCCGGCATGGTAGAAGCCATATAGACGTACAACAGGTCAGGCAAATTGATGGCCAAAGCCATGGGAATAATCCATTTTTTCAGTCCACCCCGGGATACGGCAATGCCGCCTACCACACCACCCAAGAGCAAAGCAACCACCCCAATGGTTCCGTATACCATGCCCACGGTAGCCGTTGGCAGTCCCAACCCTCCTGCTTCTGAAGTATCCAGTAAAAAAGGAGTGGCAATTTTTACAAGTTGTGATTCACCCAAACGGTAGGTAAGAATAAATAATAAAGCAAGCCCCAGGTCGTTCTTTTTGAAAAACGAACCAAACGTAAGAAAAAAGTCTTTCAGAAGACCCAACGGGGTAATGTTGTCTCTGGACACGTCGGCAGCAGGCCTGGGAAGTATAGCTCTATGGTAGAGGGTTAAAATAAGAAAAATGGCAGCCAGCAAATAAAAGGTCAAGCTCCAGGCCAGCGGAATGTTTCCGCCTACTCGCGGTAAAATCTTTCCTTCTTCCAGCAAACCGGCCAGCATAACAAGTACCCCTTGCCCAAAAATGGTGGCAAAACGGTAAAAAGTATTGCGGATACCTACAAAAAAAGATTGTTCACCTTGCGAAAGCCCCAGCATATAAAAGCCGTCAGCAGCAATGTCGTGAGTAGCAGAACTGAAAGCAATAAGCCAGAAAAAAGCCAAGGTGGTTTTTACAAAGAAAGTAGTGGGCAGAAAAAAAGCAACTCCCGCAAAGCCCACAGCTATAAAGCTTTGCATGAGAATTATCCACAATCTTTTTGTTTTAATCAGGTCCACAAAAGGGCTCCAAAGAGGCTTGATGACCCAGGGCAGGTAAAGCCAGCTGGTGTACAAGGCGATTTCTGTGTTGGAAAGGCCAAGCCGTTTGTACATGATTACGGCTATGGTCATCACGGCCACATAAGGCAACCCCTGTGCAAAATACAACGTTGGGATCCACGACCAGGCATTCCTGGTTTTTGTTTTAGGCATTTCTTTCATTAATACAATTTTTCAATCCGCGAGCCGGGATAGTAATGTGCTAAAATTTCTTTATAGGAATACCCCCGGGAGGCCATAACGGCTCCTCCAATCTGGCAAAGCCCTACTCCGTGGCCCCAGCCTGCTCCGTACAGAACAAAACCGTACGAGCGTTTTACGGGGACAAAGGCCGAGGAATACAAATGGGTAGGCGAAAGGGCTTTTCTTATCAAGAGCTCCTTTCCTATGGTGAGCGTTCTTTTGGAACCAATAATCTTTAGTTTGGAAATACGACCGGAACTGCCTCTTTCCAAGGGTATCAAATCTTCAATACACCCCAAATCTTCGCCAATCCTGTTTTTTATCAGATCTCCCAATTCTTCCGAAGTATAAGAAACCTCCCAGCGGTAAAAAGCTTTTGTTTCCTGATCGTAATCGTTCAGCACCTGAGAAAGAACGGCAGTATCATCTGTATTACAAAAAGCAGGAGGTGTACTTTCTATCCATACTTCTGCCTGTGCGTGGTCTGTAAGGTCCGGAAGCGGAATCTCGGCAGGAAAATCCTCACCGTCGTATTTCCCCTGCAAATAAGGAGGATCAACCGCTTCCCAACAAGTAGAGAAACGTTCCATAATCCCGCCACAGCATTTGGAAAACCGGGCGTCGCATATTTCTCCATCAGAAGTAAGCACCTCTCCGGCTGTTTGTTTAATGGCCCCGCTTACATTATCCAACGATTGCGAAGGCCGTGTGATCCCCTGGTACCTTTGACAATGGTCATCGGCACATACATCAAATAACGTATGGTCTTCCCTGTCCCACCATTTGATCCATTCAGCGTCTGTACGTATTTCTGACGGAGCAGCCGTTTCCCTGCATAATGCAGGAGCGGATCCTCCCGCACGTTCTCTTTTTTTCATTTGAGAAAGAACCCAGCTACGCGATATTACCGCATGTGCCTTTAGGTATTCAGGCATGCTGGTTGCACTCATTTCTGATGCTATAACACTTACCAGGTAATCTTCTACAGAAAGTACATTGACGGCTCGTACCTGACCATCTTCCGGCACAAAGACCAACGCTCCTTTAAAACGTTGGTCTTCCTTTCGCTCCCAATGAAATTCAATACCTATGACAACGTCTTTCAGAACAAAAGACATATTCTCATCTGAGGGTTCAAAAATGCACCGGGCCGCTTTGACTGCCTGCTGCCCGGGATGGCTGCTGCCTTCCTTTCCTGTTACACATACAACCCCGTTCTGTACTGTAGCTTCAAAAGCTCCCGCAAAAGGACCGAAATTCCCTTCCAACTGAAAGGCTATGCAAGGGGCAGAAAGAATGCCTACCTCAATTGTTTTCTTGCCTGAAGTTCCCATGTACGCAATCTGTCTTTATAAAGGTTATTAGCATTATTTTTTTCCGGTTCCAGGGCTGCATCCGAGTTGCCCTCCCAACGGCGGCAATTGTACACCACATCATAAATGCGGCCAATCTGGTAGTTTCTGGAGAAACGAAGGCCCAGCCCGTAATCTTCCCCGTAGTTGGTGTTAGGTAACAACAGGGTACGAAGAATGGGGGTATAGAACGCCCGCGGAGCTCCCAGCCCGTTAATACGCAACGCATTGTTTCTTCCGTTTTCCGGGGTCCATTCCCTGTGATCAATAACTCCCGGAGGGATAGTATTCAATTCAAAATCTGTCATACGGTATGTTCCCACAACCATAGCACATTGCTGCTCATAAAAAGCTTTGACTATGGTTTCCAGTGAATCTGGCCCCGAATACATGTCGTCGCTATCCAGCTGAACAAGGAATTTCCCGCATTTGGGATGGTGCAGGGCCGTATTCCACAACCCGCCTACAAACAAATCTCTTCTTGGCGGAGTTATAAAAATCAATTTAGAATCTCCTGTATATTTTTCAACAATGGATACGGTGTTGTCTGTGCTATGGTGGTTGACCACAATAACATTGTACTTAAAACTGGTCTTCTGACTTAATGCAGATTTCACCGCATCTTCAATGGTACGTTCTCTGTTAAACACAGGAATCATTACGGTAGCTTCAAATTCAAACTTGCGTTCATCCAGATTTACAGGAGTAAATACAGGAGGCAGATAAGCTCCTACGGCTTTCAGGTGTTCCGTACAAGCTTTTTCCATATCTATTTGAACTTCTCTGTTTTTGGGATCTACGTAATCAAAGAGTTTTTCTCCGGATTTTCGTGTATCTGTTTCTATTTCTGTATACAGGTACTCATTAATATGTACAAGCGGAGCGATGCGGCTTACTGCCAGACGCAGGGAATACAAACCTGCATAAGCATATTCCGTAAAAGACATGGAAACGGCTTTCTTTAAGTACAAAGCATTGTAGAAAAGTACCGAACCAAAATTGAAATCATCCCGCAATGCTCCCTCCTGGCATTCAATCAAAGGCATTTTTCTGCGCTTCCCCTCAATAATCTGAAAGTGATCTGAATACAACATGCCGGCCCGTGTATCGTCTGCCAGCTGAACAAACCGTTCCAACGACAGGTAGCCCGGTTCCAACTGGGTATATTTGGTGTAAATAAGTGCAAAATCTGTAGCAACAACGGCCGCAATTTTTTGAATGGTGGCTGAAGAATTCAGGTTATCAATCCGGATTATTTCATATCCCGTACTATCCAGGTTGTGTTTACCATCTGATACAAGAAGGTAGATTTTGTTAACCAATTCTAAATTCTCCAGATTAGCTAAAGTTCCCGCAATTTGCTCATAGGAAGCAGCAGGGAGAAAACAATCAATTCTTTTCATGTGTTTGTATTATTAGAAATCCTATATAAATGGCAAATGTACAATCTTTTTGGCTACTTTTGTCCTTCATAATAAAAGTTAGCATGATCCGTACCGCCTCCAGAACAATCCCAATCCTTCTTTTAATTGCCGCTATAACTGCACCCGGGTTAGGTGCACAAAATTGCATCCCTGTAGTAAAATACTACCTGGAACAAAGTGGTGGCCATGCACCCTTGTACAATGGAAAGATTCCTCCTGCCTACAAGCAGCTGTATGAAGGAACATATTATTTAGAATCTGAGAAATATTCAGAAGGTTCAGTTGAGTATAATGGTAAATTCTACACCGGGGTTCTGTTGAATCTTAATGCCCATCTTGATGAGCTCTATATCAGAATGCCCCAATATTATACAAGCTCTATCCTGTTGAAACAACATGTTACATCATTTACTCTGGGCGATAAAGAATTCATTCAAATCAAGAAAGAAAATTGGCCGCAGGCTCCTGACGAAGGTTACTACCGTGTTTTGTATTCTGGTAAGGATATATCCATTCTCAAAAAGACTATAAAAAGAATGAACAACACAACAGCGGCAAGTGAGTCAAAGGCATCGCATGTTTTTTCTGAAAGCAATTACTACTACCTTCTGTGGAATGGAGTCTTCCATTCGCTTAAAGGGAAATCTTCTTTTTTAAAGATTTTTAGGAACAAGCGCTCTGTAATCAACCATTTTATAAGAGAAAATAAACTTAAGTTTTCAGCAGAAGAAAAAGAGGTTTCTTATGCATTGTGTGCAGCGTTCTATGAAAAAAACATTATGCCATGATACTGAAGAAAAGCACTTTAACCATTTCTTTCTTGCTGATCATTACATGGCTCATTCCCCATCAGGTCTTTGCGCAGGAAACGTACAATTTCCGTTTTTCCACCCTGGATTCTATTGTTAACACATTGGAAAAACAACTGCCTGTTCGCTTTTATTTTGCCCCTTCACAAACAGATACGTTGCTCCTAAACCTGCAGGCAGAAAAACACAAGGCGCTTGATGTTCTGGAAAAGGAATTACATAAGAACGGGTTTTCTTTTTACCACATAGGTGGTACCAAATGGCTCATACTTAAAGGCAACCTCCAACAAGAAATACACCAGGCCTTTTTTAAGGATTCGTTGGAAAACGGCAGGCACAAAGAAGAAGAATTGTCGCTGATGGTACAGGAAGAAAAAATAACGGCCGACTCTGAGAACCGCCTGTACACACTGGGAAACCCGGAACTCTCAGGGACAGAAGGTATTGTTCGAATCACCGGATACATCCGGGACCATGTGAACGGAGAACCTGTATCCGGAATGACTGTCATGACAGAGGACAAAAAACACTATACCATGTCAGATACGTATGGGTTCTATTCGCTAACCTTGCCCAGAGGATACAATACGCTACATATCAGAGGATTTGGCTACAAAGATTCCCATAGGTACGTACGTGTCTTTTCAGAAGGGTCGCTGGATCTGAACATAGAAGAAGAAGTTTTCTCGTTGCAAGGTATTGTCATCTCTGCAGAAAAAATGGAAAACGTCCGAAACGTACGCCTGGGATTGGAACGCGTACGGGCAGACAGGATCCGTCACATACCTATGGCTTTTGGCGAGGCTGACGTAATCAAGGCAGTGCTGACGCTTCCGGGAGTGAAATCGGTTGGCGAAGCATCCGGAGGTTTTAACGTCAGGGGTGGTGCCACGGATCAAAATCTGGTGCTTTACAATCAGGGAACGATTTACAACTCGTCGCATCTTTTTGGTCTTTTCTCTTTGTTTAACAACGACGTAATCAGCAACCTGGAACTTTACAAGAGTTCCATTCCTGTAAGGTACGGAGGCCGTATTTCTTCTGTATTGGAAGTAAATACCAGAGAAGGGAATAAAAACAATTTTACCGGATCGGCCGGAATTGGTTTGCTGACAACAAAATTTACTCTGGAAGGTCCCATTGTAAAAGACAGGACTTCTGTTTTACTGGCAGGACGTACAACATACTCGGACTGGCTTATGAAGCTAATCCCGGAAGGAAGCGGCTACAACAACGGCACGGCTAATTTTTACGATCTGAATCTGGGCGTTTCACACAGATTTGACAACAAAAATCAGTTGTTTGTAAATGGGTATTTCTCAAGAGATAATTTTTCATTTGACCCGCAAGTTTCTTACCGTTACCAGAATATTAACACCTCTGTCCGCTACCGCAGTGTACTGCGCGACCATACAAATATGGTACTTTCCGGTACATACGACAAATACAATTACCATACGCTGGACAGCACCAACATTGGAATGGGATACAACATGTCCTTTTCATTGCAACAGACCAGCCTGAAAGCAGATTTTACCACAAAACCCGGTGGAGGTCACACGCTGAACTACGGTCTTAATGCCTTGTACTATTTCCTTGACCCCGGCTCTTTCCTGCCACTGGATAACAGGTCATTGGTTGTTCCCGATATGTTGCAAAGAGAGCGTGCTGTAGAGACTGCTGTTTATCTTGGAGATACGTGGGAAATAACACCTGAATTTTCTATTGAGGCAGGAATCCGTTATGGTTTTTATACCGCATTAGGTCCCAAGGACTATTATACCTATGCACCGGATGTCCCTAAATCAAAAGAAACCCGTACAGACAGCCTTTCTCTGGGAAGCGGAAAAATGGTAGCTCCCTACCATGCTCCGGAGTTCAGGATTTCTGCCCGGTATGCTTTTACAGGAGATTTTTCAATCAAAGCCGGATTCAACAGCATGAGGCAAAACATTCATATGTTATCCAATACCACCGTAATCTCCCCTACCGATATATGGAAACTGTCAGATGCCAATATCCGTCCGCAAAAAGGCTGGCAAACAGCACTTGGCTTATATAAAAACATATATAACAATACAGTGGAAGTATCTTTGGAAGGTTATTACAAAGAAATGGACCGCTACCTGGATTATGCTCCTTCTGCCAAGTTGCTGATGAACCATCATATAGAAACAGATGTAATTGAAACACAAGGAAGAGCCTATGGTATAGAACTGATGATCAAACGTTCTGCAGGCAGGCTTAACGGATGGCTATCCTATACTTATTCCCGTACAGAATTGTGTCAGAGCGATCCCTCCATACAGGACCCCGTTAACGGAGGTAACTGGTACCCTGCACCTTATGACAAGCCTCACGACCTGAAATTTGTAGGAAATTTCAAATTTACCCACCGCTTCAGCTTGTCCATGAACCTGGATTACAGTACGGGAAGGCCCATAACCATGCCTGTTGGAACGTATTATTATGCGGGTGGATGGAGGCTGCTGTATAGTGACCGAAATGCACACCGCATACCTGATTACTTCCGTCTGGATATTGCTTTCAACATTGAACCCTCTCATAAACTGACTTTGCTTACACATAGTTCTATCACTATTGGAGTTTATAATGTTACCGGGCGAAAAAATCCATATTCTGTATTTTTCAAGACAGAAAACAATACGGTAAGATCATATATGCTCTCTATTTTTGGTTGTCCCATACCTTATGTTACTTACAATATTAAGTTTTGATCTTTATGTACAAAAAATACTTGTTAAAAATACTTGGTATTGTTTTTCCGGCACTGTTGGCTGTATCCTGCATTGTTCCCTATGAACCCGGGGAATTGCTTAACAAAGAAGGAATCCTGGTAGTTGAAGGAAACATTTCCATCACCGGTCCCTTTGACATCCAGATTACCCGCAGCGCAGCCCTCCCCACAACAAGTTCAAGTCCCGGATCTATTCACTACGAACGCAACGCACTGGTGTATGTGAGGGATAGGTATGGGACTGTCTATACTTCTGAATCCCATTCAGCTTATGGAGAATACCATTTTGATTTTTCTGATCAATCTCCCGATCTGCAGAGCGAATACCAGCTTGTTATTGAATTGCAAGACGGAACTACCTATGAGTCTGATTTTAGAAAAGCCAGGCACAGCAGCAGTATGGAACTTCATTACAAAATAGATACCTTACAGGAGAAATTAATAATCTATGTTGACACCTATGATATTTCAGGAGAATCTACACATTACAACTGGAAGTTCAGGGAATCATGGGATTATGTTTCCCAAATTATGTCTTTGGCTTTTCTGGATAACAATATAGTCAAGGAAACAGAAGACTTCAGGCCCTGGATGTACCGTTGCTGGGACAACAGGGAATCTTCAGAGATTCTCCTTGTAGAAACATCATCCCTTTCCGAAGACCGGATCAATGACCTAGTGTTACACACCATTAATTTCAGAGATATTCGTATTACGCAGCACTATTCCATTGAAGTAATTCAGACGGTACTTGACCGGGACGCCTATGCTTATATGCAGAATATGAAAAAGAATTCGAACGACATTGGAGATCTTTTCTCTCCGCAACCCAATGAAATAAGCGGCAACATCCGTTGTGTATCTGATCCTTCTGTCCGGGCGATTGGCTTTGTTTCTGTATGCAATTCAGTTAGTAAAAGACTCTTTATTTCCTGTATGGGCCTTCCGGGGTACCCGCGTGAAAGGTTGCCGGAAGATACCCTTATGCCGCTAAGTGCAAGTGCACAAAGCCTGGCCCGTCTGAAACAAGAAGGATACTCGCCTTATTTGGTTGATCCCCTGGCCAAGGCCAGCTACTGGAACCTTACACGGTGCATTGATTGCCGGAGTAAGGGCGGAACTATAAATATACCCTCTTTCTGGCCTGCAGAATGGCCGCGGTATTGAATGTACTTGATATGAAACGTATCCTTATACCTATTTTATTTATTCTTCAGGGTTCTTCACTGGTTGCACAAACGGACATACCACATGAACGCCTTTACCTGAGTACGGATAAAGAATGCTACCTTGCCGGAGAACCTTTATGGGTTTCAGCTTTTTGCTACGACGCGACAACAGGAAAACCTTCTGCTGTTAGTGCAGTTGCATACCTGGAAATTCAAAACCTCACAAGTTCCCTGGTACAATCCAAGATTGCTTTGAAAAAAGGCCGTGGCAACGGCATGGTTCTCTTACCCGCAACATTGCCTACCGGTATTTACAGGCTTACGGGATATACACGCTATATGTATTCCGAAAATGCATTGAATTACTATTCAAAGTACCTTACTATCTACAACCCTTTGTCATCGATCCGTTCAGATAATGTGACTGCCATTGGCAAGGAACAGGAAGAAGTTACCGCATCATATGATATGCAGGATGAAGAAAGTAAATTGTTTCAGATTTCTACAAACAAAAAACAGTTTAAAACGCAACAGGAAGTTAAGCTTACTCTGAAAAATCTGTTACCGGATTTTGTGTCTGCTTCTGTTTCGGTTTTTCACGCAGACGGCCTGAACTACCATAAAAACCCGTCTATAACAACTGTTGTTGATAGCACTTTGCATGAACAAACATCAGATTTTAAGTTCCACAGGGTTGATTATACAGGTGAAGTGATTCACGGACATATTGTAGATGAAAACAACGTACCAACACCCTATGTAGAAGGGTTTGGTACGTATTTATCTATTGCAGGCAGTGAAATCCAATATTTCACAGGAGAAATAAGAGAAAACGGAAAGGTCAGGTTTTTTACTTCCAACCTGCACGGCAACGGTACTTTGGTAAGCCATGTGCCCTCGCTTACCGAAAAAAAATACCATCTTGTGCTGGATTCCATTTACCTGCATCCAACTGTAGAAGAACTGCCCACTTTGAGCCTGGATGAAAAACAAGCAGGTATTTTAACGGACAGAAGTCTGGCTGTACAGGTATACCAGACTTTCCGGATGGATACGTTATCTCCTGTTATACCCTATGAAAACAACCTTCTTTTTGAAAACTCTGGAATAGTTTACAAGCTGGACGAATATACACGTTTCCCTACGATGGCAGAAGTTGTGGTAGAATTCATTCAGGAAGTTCGTTTCCGTACTGTTAAAGGAGAACGAAAACTGCAAGTACGTTTGCGGGATGCTCACGGAGTTGCTTTTGAAGTGGAAGATCCTACGCCTCCCCTGGTTTTACTGGATGGGATACCGGTTCCAAACCACAACAAGATATACAATTACCCTCCCAGTCTGGTTAAAGAAATTACCATTTATCCCGATAAATATGCTTTTGGTCCGATTTACTATAACGGAATCATTTTCCTGAAAACGTACCGGGGAGACTTCCCCGAGCTTGAGCTGGAAGAATCTATGCGAATTCAGGATTTCCAGGGCGTACAACATCCGCGGACTTTTGGGGTGGTACCTGAAGGAAGCCGCTTACCGGACCTGCGCCATACCTTGTACTGGAATCCCCGTGTAGATTTGCATGCCAATGAATCAGTAACCCTGTTGCTGAAAACGGCAGAGACTACGGGAACCTTTGTTGTTGTGGCGGAAGGCATGAGCAAAGAAGGCGTACCGTTTCGTACGCAACAAGTGTTTCGTGTAGATCCTTAACAGATTTCGTGTAAAACCTTAACGGCCTGTTACCTGCAAATACTTACTCTTAGCCAGTTGGTAATCTTTCAGGGCATCTGTCTTATTATCCCGGCTTTGTTGAAGTCCTCCTCGTGCAGCTAATAATTCCGTAAGATTAACTGTTCCGGCTTTGAAGTATTGTTCGTTAATTCTGGCATTTTCTTCAGAGGCTGAAACGGCCAGTTCTGCCAACTCGTATTTCAAGTAGGCTTCTACATACGTCCCCCAGGCCTGCTGTATTTGCATGAGCAGTTGTTGATGCCCGTCTTCTTCACGGATACGGGCACGTTTTTCTTCAATCTTTTTCTGACGGATGGCAAACGACCCCCTGCCCCAACTGGAAATTGGAACCTGAACGGCTGCCATAACAGCACCGTTCCAATTGTTTTTGTCCAATAAATTCTCATAATAGTACATAGCACCAACTCCTACTTTGGGCAAGTAAGCCGAGCGTTCCATTTTTGTTTCCAGCTCTGCAGCGCGTACTCCTGTTTGCAACAATTTGTATTCTGTTCTGGAGGCAATTACAGACGCAGGGTCTGCATACAATTCCATAGGATCACGTACCTGTAAGTCTGACGGAAAATGCAGCCGGAACCCGTCCAGAGAATCTACCGGCAACCCCATCTGATGAGCCAAAGCCATAGTTGCCAGAAAAATCCCNTTTTCCAATTCTACGTTTTTATTCTCAAGCGTATTTTTTTGAAGCTGAACCTTTAATACTTCATGCTGTCCCAGTACTCCTGCTTTGTAAGCCTGTTGCACGTCTTTGGTAAGGGTATCCAATACCTGTTTCATACTCGAAACGGTATTTTGTTTTTCATACAAAGAGTACAACAACCAGTAGTATTCTTCTGTTTGTGCCAGCACCTCATCCTGCTTCATGGCAGTAAAAAGCTCACTGGCAAAGATCCCGGTTTTAGCCAATTTGTTTCCATACAATATCTTACCACCTGTAAATACCGGCTGAACAGCCACAGCACTTGCCAAAATTCCGTCTTTCAGCAAAGCCATATTTCCCAACATCCCAAGATCAATATTCATCATGGGGTTGGATGCCTGAAAACCAAATCCCATAAGGGAAATATCGGGAAAATAATACGTAATGGCCTGGTTTCTTGTTTGCTTTGCCACTTCTTCGCCCAGCTTGACTTCCTGTACCATGGCATTTCTTTCAAGAGCTATCCTCCGACAATCTTCCAGGGTATAGGGTTGGGCATGGAGGTATTGCAAAGCCGGAAAACAAACCAGGAATAAGATATAAAGTGCTTTCCTCATGGCAATATCCTGTTTTTTGGTTCTTTGATTTTTTTTAATGCATCCTGTTTTCTATAAACCAGCCAATAAATAACCGGCATAAAAAGAGAAACAAAGAACATAGAGGTTAAGATTCCAAAGAAAATAGTTGCGGCCATAGGAGCCCATAAAGAATCCCTTGTAACCAACATAGGTATGACAGCTACAGCTGTTGATGCAGACGTTTGAAAAATAGGCCTTATACGCCTGCAACCGGCCATATAGGCTGCCTCTTTAACCGAATACCCTTTGAGCCTTAATAATTCTGCATAATCAAACATAATGATACCGTTTCTTACAACAAGACCTATCAGCGTAACCAACCCCAGATAAGTTGTCAGGCTAATGTGCAGGTTCATGATCCACGTTCCTACAAGAGCCCCCAAAACACTCAGTGTTGTAGAGCCCAAAACCATAACCGCCAAGGATACTTTTTTGAAATGGAAAAGAAGGATTAGAAAAATAAGAAAAACAGCAATACCCACGCCTTGCATAATCCCGGGCATCATATCTTTATCTGCCTTATATGTTCCTGCGTATTCATAACGGACTCCATCTGGAATTATAGTATGCTCCATAACCTCTACTACACGATCAAATACATCCGTTGACACCCTTCCGTGATCCAGATCTACCATCAACGTAAGTGTGGGATATCCGTTTCTTCTGACAATCTGGGAAATATTCCATTCCGGTTCCAGATCTGCAATTTGTCTGAGCGGGACACCGGCTCCCGGAACAATTCCCTGAAAATATTCATTACCCAGAGTTTCCGGCGCAATAGTTCCTTCTTGTCCGTCAATATGCAGTACCACCGGAATACTCTTTCCATCCTGTATAAGGGAAGTAACAGGTATTCCTGCAAACCTGGATGCCAGATTCAAAGACAGCAAACCGGGGTTGATGCCGGTACGGGCAGCTCTCACAGGATCTGCTTGCAAATTCAATCCATACTGATAACCGCCAAAATCGGAACGTACATTAGCCACGTAGGGAATCCCGGCAATCACATGTTGCAAAGAATCTGCAAGCTGTATAAGGGCGTCTTTGTCTTCTCCTATCAACCTCACTTCCACTTCATTATCTGTTAACATGGAATAATCCAACTGCCTTACACGAACGTATGTTCCGGGAAAATAATGTATGTATTTCTTCTGGAACTCTTTAACAAGTTGTACTGTTGCTTTGGAAGAAGGGGTATTTACAATAAACTGGCCAAAATGTGGCCCCGGTATCTGCGGGGCATAAGATCCCTGAAACCTGGGTGCACTGGTTCCAATAAAGGAAGTAACGGCAAGAACCCGTTCGTCTTCCTGGATCATCCTGCGTAACGAATCGGCAACGACTTCTGTTTCTTTTACCGAAGATCCAAAAGGCAGGTACATTTCTATAACAAATTGATTTCTGTCGGCCATGGGCATCAGCCGTTTGGGCATCTTCTGGTAAACAAAAACCGGAAGGACCAAAAACAAAACAACAGTTACTACCACAACAACAGGATGTGCAAAAGCCTTTTTTAAGGATTTTTCATAGAAAACACCAAACAATTCCAGTAAAGAAATGNCTTTTTTGCTTTTCTGCCTTTGTTTTTCAACTACCTGTTGAATTCCTTTTCGTATAGTAAAATATTGGAAATAAGGAATGTATAACATAGCTACTCCCATGGAAACCATTAACGAAATAAATATGGCCCAGGGCGCCATGAATATAAACTCAGCAAAATTCTCGGGTAATGTAAAAAGGAAAGGGAAAAAAGTAATACTTATAGCCATGGTTGCCGAGAAGATGGACCGGAAATAAGAATTGGCAGCTGTTATAGATGCCTTCCACCGGCTCATGCCGTAATCCAGGTAATTCAGGTAATTGTCAATGACTACAATGCTATCGTCCACTACCATGCCAAGGACTACCAAAAGCGAAGCCAATGTAACCGTATTTATCTCAAAACCAAAAACATACATTATCCCAAGGGAGATGAATATAGTTATAGGAATAGACGTAGCAGCTACAGAAGCCACCCTCATGGGCAGCATAAGTACCATGACAGCTATTACTGTCAGGACAGAAATGAGCATATCCCTTAAAAAAGAATAAACGGAATCTGAAACAACACGCGGCTGATCTGAAATACGGTAAACACCTACATCTGCCGGCAATTCATTTTCAAATTCTTTCAAGATAGTATCCACCTGCTTTCCAAGTTCAACCATATTGTATCCATAGCTCATTTCCAGAGAAAGAAGCAGGCATTTTTTACCATTATTGGTGATGTAGCTTGTCGGTTCAGGATATTCATGCAGGATGTAACCCAGATCTTTGACACGCAGCACATTGCCGGATTCATCAAAATAAAGGGGTTGCTCCAGTATTTCCTCTTCACTCTGGTATGAGTTGTACAGGTGTATGGGAATAAGACCGCTACTTAAATTAAGTGAGCCGGCTGACGTTACAAAACCTCCGGAAAAAAGCTGTGCCAGCACCTGTTGTGCATTGATGGCATAGGCAGCCAGTTTCTCTTTATCAAGATACAGGTTGGCTTGCTCGTTCTGGTGTCCGTAACTTTTAAGATTTGTTACAATGGGCAGGGTACTCAAACGTCCCTCCAGTGTACTCAGCAAATCTTCCAGATTTTCGTAAGATAAAGCTTCGCTTTCCAATGTAATGAGGATGGCTGACGTTTCTCCAAATTCACTGAGTACCATAATGGGTAAAACGCCTGAGGGAAGCTGCATCTGGAACTCTTCCAGATCTATTCTCAAGGTAGCATAAAAGTTACGGGGAGATTTCTCGCTTTCCTTCAGATCCAAAACAAAATATACCAGACCGTCTCTGGTAATTGAATAAGTCTTTTCACGGTCAACTCCCTTATAACTAAGAAGATGTTTTTCAAGAGGGATGGTAAGCTGTGCTTCTACCTGTTCCGAGGAAGCCCCGGGATATATACCCAGTACCAGGGCATTTCTTATGGTAAAATCCGGGTATTCTTTCTTTGGCATATTGGGTAGAGCAAAAATGCCCAGTACTACCAAAAAGGCAACAAGAAGCAAGACAATCTTATGGTAGTGCATTGTCCATTCAACAACGCCTCTTCTTTTGTTACTCATTGACTACCTCTACTTTAATATTTTCACTTACTCTCTGGTGGCCTTCTTCAACCACCCTTTCTCCCGGTGATACTCCTTCTTTGATTGTTATTCCTCCGGGAACAATTCCTCCAATACGTACCGTTCTTTTGTGAACTTCATTTTCATTGTCCAGTACCCACACATAATGTCCCCGTTTATATGCTTCCGGAATAATGGCACGTGGCGGAACCACTACGTTGCTTTCCACAGGTACATTGTTAAGATATACCTTACATACCATGCCCGGAAGCAAGCCGGGAACTTCCCTGTCAAGGGTAATTTTCACTCCGTACCCGTGTGTATAAGGGTGTGCCTTCACACCTTTTTCCGTTACCTTTCCGGTTAATTCCAGGTTTTTCAAAGCACCAACCTGTATCCGGGAGGTCTGTCCTGTTTTTGTATCAAACACCTCATTTTCAGGAACGGAAATGTTGACTACAGGTCTGCGTGTATTCAGCAGGGTCATTACAGGCTGGTCAGGCAGTACGTTCATTCCTACTTCTACCATGCGCCTGCCTACTATTCCTTCCATAGGCGCTCTTAATTCTGTTTCTGCCAGCGCCCGGGCAGCAATCCTTTCTGAAGCTCTCGCTTGCTCCAGTTTGGTCCGAATTTCAACGTACTGAATTTCCGGTAAAGTACCCGATTCATAAAGAAGCGTCATCCTGTCCCAGGCATCTTCTGCTTGTTTGAGCATTGCCAGCGAAGTAGCGTGCATATTTTCCAAAGTTTCCGAATCGGTACAAGCCAACACCTGTCCTTCACGTACATGCTGTCCAACAGAAACATACACCTTTTTAATCTTACCGGGTGACGGAAAACTCAAAGCTACATTACTAGCCTCTTCTACCACGCCAACGTACTCCCTTTCTGACTTCATACTGTTTTCAGAAACAGTATGAACCTTAACCTTCACAGGCCCCCCAGCCTGCTTCTGATTAGAGGTCCCGGAATGGCAGGAAGTCACAAAAAAAAGCAAGGCAGATAAAACCAGTACGGTCTGATTATTTATTGATTTCATCATGTTACATTATATTAGGTGCAAAAGTAATCAAATTCATTATATTTGAATGAATATTCCTATGGAAAACAAACTTCCCCGGTTATTGCTTCATGTCTGTTGCGGACCCTGTTCTACAACAGTGTTGGAACGTTTGGTTCCGCACTATGCTGTATCCGTTTTCTTTTTCAACCCCAACATTGCGCCAAATGCAGAATACGATAAAAGGAAAAACGAAGCCGAGAGGTACATACAGCAGACTTATGGTTCAAAAATTCCGTTTGTTGCAGGAAATGCAGACCCTGCACTTTTCCTGGAAGCTGTCCGGGGTTATGAAAACGAACCGGAAGGAGGTCGCAGGTGTGAAATTTGTTTTCGTTTGCGGTTGCAGGAAACAGCACGGTATGCCAAAGAAAACAATTTTGACTTCTTTTGCACCACGCTAACACTTAGTCCGCACAAAAACGCAAAACTAATTAATACTTTGGGGGAAGAAACAGCCTGCCGGACAGGAGGTATTTCCTACCTTCCTTCAGATTTTAAAAAGAAAGACGGATTCAGGCGTTCTGTAGAGTTATCCCAAAAAGAACATCTGTACAGACAGACGTATTGCGGGTGTGTGTTTTCTATCTGATTTATTTGTACAAAAACCGCTTGATACTGCGTTTGGGCGTTTTTTCAAAAGCTTCGTCTTGTAGTTCAATTTTAGCAATCCTGCTAAAAACAGGTAACAACATATTCAATCTCAACCGATTTTCTTCCATCAGGCTTGACAAACCTGTAGAATCCAGAGATTCCTGAGATACCCGGTCGTAATCCGGAAATACCAAAGCCACCAGCTTTTTGTCCCGTTCCACAACAACGGACTCAATGACATAAGGCTGGTTGTTAAGTTTGTCTTCAATTTCTTCCGGATAAATGTTTTGGCCGTTGGCTCCCACAATCAGGTTCTTGCTACGTCCTTTAATAAACACGTTATTTTTTTTATCTATATATCCCAGGTCCCCGGTCCGCAGCCAACCGTCTTTAGTGAACGCAGCAGCCGTGGCTTCAGGATTTTTATAATACCCCATCATTACGTTGTCTCCGCGTGCCTGCAACTCTCCAATACCTGTTTCCGGATCCGGTGAAGCTACCCTCAATGACATACGGTGCACAGGCTTGCCACATGATTTTTTTACAAATTTTGAGACATCCTCATAAGCAAGAATCGGTGCACATTCTGTCATTCCGTACCCTACCGTATAAGGCAGTTTAATAGCTTTCATCAAATCTTCCACTTCCTGATTGATGGCAGCTCCTCCAATAATCAGTGTACGCAAATTGCCTCCAAAAGCATGCAACAACTTCTTTCTTATCTGTGCATGTAGTACAGCCGCCAGACCGGGAACCTTCATAAGAACTTTAATTATAGGTTTATGAATGGTCGGAAACACAGAGCTTTTAAAGATTTTTTCAATAACCAAAGGTACTGTAATAATCATGTAGGGTTTTACAGTAGCCAGGGCATTAAACAGAACTTTGGGTGACGGAACTTTCCCCAGGAAGAAAACCTGTGTTCCGCCTGCCAATTGGTATAAAAACTCAAAAGCCATCCCATACATATGGGCCATAGGAAGCATAGAAACCAGGGTATCTTCCGGCCCGTTGGGTATTTCACTTTGCCCATACTGTATGTTAGAAGAAATATTGCGGTTTGTCAACATTACTCCCTTGGGAGCACTTGTAGTACCTGAAGTGTAATTTATCAATACCAGATCATCCAGGTTATCGGTAGGATAATCTACATGCTCCGGTCCAAAACCGTCCGGATATTTTTGACTGAACAGTTCATCTATGTGGTTGTGAATTGCAACGAAGTCGGGGTTTTTAGAAAACAGAATGCCATTGTTTTCCAAACAAATTGCCAGCTCCAGCAAAGGTATGCGGGCAACATCCATCTTTTCCCAGATATCTTTACTTACAAATAAAAAACGTGCCTCGGAGTGGTCTGTCAGCGTCATGATGCTTTCAGGAAGAAAATCATTCAGTAAAGGCACTGCTACCGATTCGTAACTGGTAACCGCTAAAAAGGCAATACCCCACTCGGCACTGTTGGGCCCGCAAAGTGCTACTTTATCGCCTTTTTTTAATCCGGTTTTTTCAAATAAAATTTGAAGACGTGCTATATTCCGGGCTACTTCTCCGTAGGTATAGGAATTCTTGTTGTAATTGGTCATTGCCGGCGAATCCCACGCCTTAACCATACTGTCTCTAATATATTCTAGATAATGTGTTTTCATAATCAAAGATTTAAAACTTTCAACACAAAAAAACTATTTTTTAGATACAGCAGCCCGGAGCACGCTAATAAGTTATACGTTATAAATTATACGTTCTTAAGAATCAGAGCTGTTCCCATTCCCCCGCCAATACATAACGAAGCCATCCCGTACATTGCATTCCTGCGCTTCATCTCATAAATCAAGGTTACGGTAATCCTGTTTCCGGAAGCTCCGATAGGATGCCCCAGCGCTATAGCACCCCCGTTCACATTACAATGGGAATCGAACCATCCGTTATCTACTCCATGCTGTTCCTTCAGCTCATGAATCACACCCAGCGACTGCGCAGCAAAAGCCTCGTTCAGTTCCAGCAAATCCATCTGACCGAGTTTCATGCCTGCCCTTTTCAACACCTTACCTATCGCAGGAACCGGGCCCATGCCCATATATGCCGGGTCCACACCTCCCTGATCGGCCGCTACAATCTCGGCCAGTGGCTTAAGTCCCAATTCTTTAACGGTTTTTTCCGAGGCCAGTAAAACAAAGGAAGCGCCGTCGTTGATTCCGGACGCATTGGCTGCAGTCACGGTTCCGTCTTTTTTAAATGCAGGCCGTAAACCGGACATTTTTTCCAATGTGGTTGTTCTGTTGGGAAATTCATCCGTATCAAAAACAAACGTTTCTTTTCTGCGTGCAATCTCCAGAGGTACTATTTCGTCTTTAAACATTCCGGTATCAATAGCCCGAATGGCTTTTTGCTGAGATTTGTAGGAAAATGCATCCTGTTCTTCCCGGCTAATTCCGTATTTTTCAGCAATATTTTCTGCTGTAATTCCCATGTGGTAATTGCCGAAAGCATCTGTAAGTCCATCACATACCATATGGTCAATGGCTTTAAAATCACCCATCTTAATGCCCTGACGAACTCCTTGCATGACGAACCCGGCATCCGACATATTTTCTACCCCGCCGGCCAGAACAAGGGAGGCATGGCCGCTTAGAATGGACTGGTATCCGTTCATTATGGATTTCATTCCGCTGCCACAAATCATGTTCACCCCATAAGCCGGGACATGATGCGGGATTCCTGCCTGAACGGCAGCCTGACGTGCCACCCCTTGCTTTTGTCCTGCCATGAGGATGTTTCCCACAATGACTTCATCAATCTTTGCAGGGTCAATTTTTGTTTCTTCCAGAATGTTTTTGATAACGGTTGCTGCCATAGTAGCGGGAGCGACTCCTGTGAGTGAACCCAACATTTTTCCAATGGCTGTTCTTTTAGCCGCAATAATATACACTTTTTCCATATCTAACTTTAAAATGATTAATTAATTCATAGGTTTCCAATCTTCTGCAAGAATCAACTTGCAGCCTGTTGCGGCCTGAATCTCTTCAAAGGTAAAGAATTCATTTAGCTCTTGAAGAACAAGCCCTTCCGGAGTAACGTCCATTACTCCCATCTCTGTTATAATGCGATCAACCTGCCCCGCTGCTGTTAAAGGGAGCGTGCAGACGTCCAAGATCTTATGCTTACCCTTTGCGGTATGCTCCATGATGACTATGACCTTTTTCGCACCTACTATCAAATCCATGGCACCTCCCATTCCCGGAGTCAGTTTACCCGGAATGGACCAATTGGCAATATTGCCTTTTTCATCTACCTGCAACGAGCCCAGCATAGTAATATCAACGTGGCCCCCGCGGATGATAGAAAAAGAAGTAGCCGTATCAAAACAGGATGCCCCTTTTTTCAAGGTAATATATCCACCGCCTGCATCTATCAGATCAGGATCTTCCTGACCGGCTTCAGGCGGATTTCCCATTCCCATGCAACCATTTTCAGATTGCATGGTCACTTTAATATCTGAAGGTATATACCTTAATACCTCTGTGGGCAATCCAATGCCCAAATTTACTACGTCACCTTTTTTCAATTCACTGGCGGCGCGGCGCGCAATGGTTTCCCTGATCTGATTTTTATCCATGATGTTTTTTTTCTGAATGTTATTACTATTTATTATTTAGTTGATCTTCTTACAATTTCCTGAGCCACATAAGAGGACACATCCGTTGCGTAGGTATTCACTCCAAAACCGGCATCAAATCCCAGTTCTTTTGCTAATTCATGCGAAATTCTGGGGCCTCCGCAGACGAGCACCATCCGATCCCGGATCCCTTCCGCCTCGGCCATTTCAATAAACCGGGTCAGGTTTTCAATATGAACGTCTTTTTGGGTTACCGTTTGTGAAATAAGGATGGCATCTGCTCTCAATTCTATGGCTTTTGCAATCAATTCCTCGTTGGCAACCTGAGATCCCAGGTTGTAGGCTTCAATCATTCCATAACGTTCCAATCCAAAATGACCGGCGTACCCTTTCATGTTCATGATGGCATCAATGCCCACCGTATGGGCATCGGTTCCTGTACTGGCTCCAACCATAACCAATTTACGACCGATATGTTCTTTGATATAAGCATCTGCTTCTGCCATATCCATAACTACAGCATCTACTTTAGGAACCTGTATGGACAAATAATTGACCGTATGTTGCAAATTCCCGTAACAGTTAAAAAAAGTAAACCCCGGAGTAAGTTCCACCGTATACACTACCAACGGATTGTCTAACCCCATGGTTCGCAACAACTGCTTGGCTGCCTCTATGGCTTCGGGCCCTATAGGAACGGGTAATGTAAAACTAAGCTGTACCTTACCATCGTTCATGGTATCGCCGTAAGGCTTTACTTCTGTTAAATTCAGTGTTTTATCAAGCATGGTCATCTATTTCCTTTAAACAGTTCAATATACGGATTCCTATAAACCGGAGACTTACGTGTAACGCCTTCCAGCCCCTTTCCCCCGGTACGCGGGCGACGCACGTTGGCGAAATACCCTTTCTCCAATGCCGTAAACAACCCTTCTTTCTCTACTTTTTCAAGCAGTGTGTAAGCATTGCCAAGAACCTCTGTGGCTCTGTTGCGAATAAAACCGTCTTTGGCAAAAGAAACTTCTTGTCCAATATCCTTAAAGGCTGAAAAAATGTACCGTGCATTTTCAATAGCCAGGAACCTGTCACTCATAAATGGAGTGTGGATAGCCTCTGTTGGCATACCCAGCAACTGAATCCCCTGCCCGGTCCAGATTCCGGCCAGATTGAAAAGAGCATCCTGAATGTGTCCTTTAAAAATATTGCCTGTCATAAATTTGGTGGGCGGCATGTATTTTAACGGCGCTTTGGGAAAGATTTCCCGGATCATCTGTGCCTGTGCCAATTCGTAGAGGAACGAATTTTCCAGTTCCGGATCAATTTCAAAGGCATGTCCCAGCCCCATCTGTTCCTCGGGAAGCCCCGCAATCTTTGCCAGCTGTTCGTTTATAAAATCCGAGGCAAGCACGGTGTGCGCCTCTTCCACCGCATCTGCCGTGGTAAGGTAATTGTCTTCGCCCGTATTGATAATGACCCCGGCAAAACCGTTAATCATTCTGGAAAAGTATTGGTCTACGAGCGTTCTTTGCATATTGATGTCGCGGAACAGGATTCCGTACAGCGCATCGTTAAGCATCATATCCAGACCTTCAAAAGCGCCCATCACGGCAATCTCCGGCATACAAAGCCCGGAACAATAGTTGCACAACCTGATGTACCTTCCCACATCATCCCCGGCTTTGTCAAGGGCTTGCCTCATAATCCTGAAATTTTCCTGGGTGGCGTACGTTCCACCAAAGCCTTCTGTAGTGGCTCCGTACGGGACGTAATCAAGCAGCGACTGACCCGTAGTTCGTATTACGGCAATCACGTCTGCTCCCTGCCGGGCTGCCGCCGTGGCCTGCACAGCATCTTCATAAATATTCCCCGTTGCCACAATTACGTACACGTAAGGTTTGGGACTTTCTCCCAACCTCTCCAGACGCGACTCCCGTACCTGTCTTTTCTCTCTGATTCTGGCCACACTGGTATCCACAAAGGGTTGCAACACTTCCTGCATCTTAGCAGCCGGAGCCGTTTCTTTAAAAATAAAATCTGATTTCCCGGCAGCCATTTCTTGTGCAACCTGTACAGGAGACTTTCCTGTATTGTAAAGTGCATTGCCCAGAAAATGAAGCACGCCGTCGCCCAGAATCCCCTTTTCCTTCAAGTGGTCAACTACCACATTGGGCAAAGGAACACCATCCCGGTCTGTTCCGTCAATACCCATCAGGCGGCAAAGCGTCCTTTCTACCGCTACAGTGGTGTAGTCTTCTACAAAGTCTTGCACCTGATCTGCGATTCCTTTCGCCTTATTTCTGGCTTTTTCTACTTTTACAAAATCAAGCCCCAGTTTGGATTCTTTCATTACCGTTCTTTTTCAAAAAATTCTGTGCCATCTGAATAAACGATGCATCTACACCAAGCAACTGTGCAATCAGCAGGGCTTCTTTTGGTACAGCATCATCTTTATCTTCAATTAAGCTATAATTCATATATTTACTGACAGAGGCCGGATCCAGGCGCCCTGTTGCCTTGCCTCCTTCAAATCCTGCCACCCTGAGCTTGCGTACAGACACGTCCAGCTCGCCGTAATGCGTACTTACCAGAGATCTTACGTTGTATTGCTGCAGGAATGCAATAAGGGCACACAAAATAGCAGCCCCTTCTGCAGGATTTGTAGTTCTTGCCGGTTCATCTGCCAAAACCAGGACATCTGCCCCCTCTTTAACTATGCCCATTATTTTGTCCAATTCAAGCATTTCAGCCGCATACGAAGACAACCCCCTGTAATGGTCCTGTTTGTCGCCAATCACAAGGAAAACGTCCTTTACAAGCGGAATTACCGCCTTGCGGGCAGGAATAAAGAATGAGAATTGCGTAAGGGCCTGTACCAGAGCCAAAGTTTTCAAAACAACCGTCTTCCCGCTCATATTGGCTCCTGTAAGCAGGCACGGTCCCTGTTGCAGCATAAGGGAAACCGGTTGAAATGTCATACCGTCTGCTGCCAGAATATCCGCTATAACAGGATTCACCATACCATCAACAGAGAAAACTTCCGTACCGGTTCCTGTAGCGGGAACTATGACAGGGCGTACCATCCCATACTTCCCGGCCAATTCTGCTTTGGCAAACCATAGTTCCAGATAAGCCAGCCTGTCAAAATTGCTTTGCAAGACATCGTACATCCGGCTTAGTTTAGCAGACAACTCCTTCCTTACCAGCAACTCTTCCTGCAGTACCCGGTCGGTGGCTCTGCCCCAGAGAGCCAAATCTTTATCAGGGTCTGTGGCAGCCGCTTTTTTCCGGGCATAGGCCAAGGATTTACTGTACGAATCGTAGATGTAGAAACCTGCCGTTCCCGTACTATCAGGATCCAGCAAATCAAAAACAGGCTGCAGGCAATCCGGTGCCTGGCTCGTGAAATCAAGTTTTTCGCATAAAAGCCTGAAATCCCGGCACAAAGAGGCAAAGTACTTAATTTCAAACAAGGCTATTTCATCCAGCACACGGTGCTGTTTCAAATCCTCCAGCGTCCCGCTGATATCATGTACCGTTGTGAACAAATGCTTCAATTGCATTACAACCGGACCGGTTCCCGGAGTTTCCAGTATATCGAACGCCTTTTGGAGTATATCAAAATGGCTTTCAAGTACTTCTGCCTTGGTACAAAACGGAGTTTTCATGAGGTACCTGCGTACACGAGAACCGGATAACTCCATTTTTTCTGCCAGGTAGTGCAGACCGTCAATTTTGTCAGCAAAACGGGAAAAAGTCATATTCCTGATTCTTTAATATCGTACACCGGTATGCCTAAAGCATCCTGCATGCTGGCAACCAGTTCTTTGGAACGCAAACGATAGCCTTCCGGAGAAACCGGGTTTACACATACAGCCAGCAAATTTGCTTTAAGCAACTGAAAAAACCGTCCTCCTTTACGCAAAAAAGCATAAAAAGTTTGAGGTTCTGCAAAAATACGAGAAAAATCCCTGATATACAGACAAATTTTATTCGTATCCTTTCTTTCCAGCAAAGCTTTCAGCAACGCATTGCTCACTACACCCGGAATGTATATATGCTCCCGGCCCGTTTCCACAACTTTTTTAATTTGTTCCGGAGTCAAAGCCGAGTCAATACCCGGATCTTCCATGCTTCCGTCTTCTCCAAGGAACCGTATCCCCTTTGTGGTATGTTCCAATTGCATCCTGATTTCTTCCGGCGCTGCCGGAAGTTGAATGGTATCATACACAAATTTTGTACCGGCAACCAGGGTTTTTAAATTGGCAGAATAAGCTGCTCCTGTTGCCAACACCATGGATTGTGTTACGGCAGGCGAAGCGGGACTCAGACGCGATACGGCCCCGTCAACAAGGCATATGTCAACGGGAAACCGTTGGGGTGTATCCGCAATCCAGCGTTGGAGGGAAAACGTATCCGAGGGACCGGCAATTACCATGGTCCCCCTTTCCAGTGCCCTGGCCGTCAACATTTTCCCAAAAATGGTCGGTATTTCTTCTACATGGCATATCTCGGCAGTAAAACGTTTCTGCAAATAAAACGAACCTACTGTCGTAAAATACATGCCTTTTTCAAGAAGTATTTCCGGCTTGGGTGTAGCTGTAACACGATCAACCCCCTCTCCGTCAATGCCAATAGATGTGACTGCCGGTACTTTGTTGAGTTCATACAACCGCCTGATAATATACCGCAAACACTCTGTCTTGCCGGTATTCTTTCCCAGCCCTACAACTGAGAGGCTTTTATAGCGGAGTATCTGATCAACAAAGGGCATTCAGTCACTTCTTGTGATTGCGTTCCTTTCTTTGCAAATGAGAAGGTTCAAGGGATAATTGTTGTCCCTGCAAAATACCCGACACACCTTCCAGCGATTCCTGATCATTACAAGGTTCGCAACGGCAGGTGTTTTCATAATTAGCAGGTTCTGTATATGTTGTAATCACACCTTCGTAATTACGCAAAACCACCCGGCCGGGTGACTGGCTGATAAGGTACGTAGGCATAACCGGTATTTTACCGCCCCCGCCCGGTGCATCCACAACAAAAGTAGGCACGGCATACCCGGAAGTATGCCCCCGCAAACCTTCAATAATCTCTATTCCTTTAGACACAGGTGTTCTGAAATGTTCCAGTCCCATGGACAAGTCGCATTGGTAAATGTAATACGGACGAACCCGTATCATGACTAATTTTCTGACCAGGTCTTTCATGGTATAAACACAGTCGTTCACACCACGCAACAGCACACTTTGGTTGCCCAACGGGAATCCGGCATCTGCCATCATTTCACATGCTGCAGACGAGGTTTCTGTAATTTCATTGGGGTGGTTAAAGTGCGTATTGATCCAGACGGGATGGTATTTTCTCAGCATCTGCATAAGCTCCGGAGTAATCCGTTGCGGGCATACCACAGGTACGCGTGTACCAATCCGGATAATTTCAACGTGCGGTATCTCCCTAATTCGTTTAATGATGGATTCCAGTTTGCTGTCACTCATGGTCAGCGGGTCTCCGCCGGACAGCAAAACATCCCGTACCTGGGGAGTACGGGCAATGTAATCAATCGCAGCCTGAATTCTTTCTCCGGTAGCCTCGTGGTCTTTCTGACCGGCAAAACGCCTGCGCGTACAATGCCTGCAATACATAGAGCACTGGTCTGTTATAAGTAACAGCACCCTGTCCGGATACCTGTGGGTAAGCCCCGGAACCGGCGAATCTTCATCTTCATGCAACGGGTCCAGCAAATCTGCAGGAGAACGGTACATTTCATTTTTTGTAGGAATAGCCTGCTTACGGATGGGACATTCCGGATTGTCCGGATCTATCAGACTTAGGTAATAAGGAGTAATGGCCATACGTAACAGCTTAAGAGACTGCTCTACGCCTTCCTCTTCTTCCGGAGTAAGAGCAATGTACTTCTTCAGTTGCGTTACGTTAACAATCCTGTTACGTATCTGCCATTTCCAATCATTCCATTCCTGATCCGTCACCTCGGGAAACAACTGTTTTCGTCTGTTTTCTTTCATTTCATTACTTGCTTACGATGCGTACAATTCTGTGAAAACCTTACGCAGTTTTTCGCTTTCTCTGAGTATCTGAAGTGTAATCTCTGCATGGCCTTTTGTATAACCATTCCCTACAATCATAGTTACATCAGATCCTACTCCTTCTGCTCCAAGAGCTGCTTTCGTAAAACTGGTTGCCATGGAAAAGAAATACACAACCCCGGTGTCTTTTGTGCAAAGAATGGATGTCATTTCAGTATCTGTGATATTCACGTTATTGATGGTAACGTCACAAAGTTTACCTCCGGTTAACTCTTCAATTTTTTCCAGGACAGCAACAGGTTGCGTTGCGTTAGCAGAAAAAACGTGATCGCAGAAACCCAGGTCTATCATACGTTGCGTAGAGCGCTGGCTGTGGCACAGGCCAATTACTGTTCCTGTAACACCGGCCCTTTTCTTAGCCTCGTAACTGCATAGCATCCCCGACTTCCCACCGGCTCCGATAATCAAAACTGTATCGCCCGGTTTTACCAGCTTGGCAGTCTGAGCAGGAGCTCCCGCTACGTCAAGGGCAGACAGTGCCAGAGTTTCCGGCATATCATCCGGGATTTTTGCGTAAATGCCACTTTCAAACAAGATAGCTTTCCCGTCTATATCCACCTGATCAATGTCGGGGCGTATATCTTTTATTTTATCTATACGCAACGGTGTCAGGGACAAAGAAACCAAGGTGGCAATCCTGTCACCCGGTTTAAGGTCTATCTTACCTTCCAGTGCGCTGCCTATTTTTTCTACAACACCCAATAGCATGCCGCCCGAACCGGTAACAGGGTTTCTGTGTTTTCCCTGCTTGGCCACTATGCCGAGCATAATTTCTGCTATTTTGGCTTTATCGCCTCCGGCCTGTTCCTGAATTTGTGTAAAACTGGCCGAGTCTACATTAAGTGTTTTAACATCTATGAGAATTTCGTTATCGTAAATCTCATCCATGTTATTATCCAGCCTGTTAGCGGGCTGTGGCAGTACACCTGCCGGCTCAATAACCCGGTGCAAGCCATATTTATTACCTTTTTTCATATTATTTTCTTTTAGGAAGCCCTAGAATTTCTCTTGCTTCATCAGGAGTAGCAATTTCCCGACCAAGTTCACGTGCAAGACGTACTACTTTCTCAACCAGCTCACCATTTGATTTGGCCAATACTCCGCGGGAGAGGTATACGTTGTCCTCAAATCCCACCCTCACATGACCTCCGTCAATGATGGCAGCAGCAGCCAAAGGCATTTCGTACCTTCCCAGGCCGCCTACCGTATAGGTAGCATCGGAGGGAATGCTGCCACGCAGGAAGACAAAATCCCTGAGCGAACCGCCAATACCGCCGTTGACTCCCATAACAAAGTCAAAATGAAGTGGTTTCAAAATATATCCTTGTTTGTGCAGACGCAGCGCCATTTCAATCATGCTCTTGTCAAACACTTCCAGCTCCGGTTTAATACCGCGTTCTATCATGCGTTTTCCAAAATACTTGATGGTGTTTTCTGTATTCTCAAAAATCTCGTCTCCGCCAAAATTGAGTGTTCCACAATCAAGGGTCGCCATTTCCGGATTCAGCTCGGTAGGTTGCAACCTTTCATCATTGCTCATGCCTACGGCTCCGCCCGTTGAAGGTTGGATAATAATACCCGGACACGCTTTCTCAATGCCTTCCATGATCACACGGTACCTCTCCTTATCTTGCGTGGGAGTACCATCGTCATAACGGACATGAAGGTGAATGATGCTTGCCCCGGCATCGTAGGCCGAACGTGCTTCCCGTACACATTCTTCAACCGTATAAGGTACGGCAGGATTGTGTTCTTTAAGTACTTCAGCACCACAGATAGCTGCGGTAATTATCAATTTATTCATAGTTCGTTGTGTGTTAGCTTAAATATATTTTTTCAATTCTCTGAAAGATTCTTCAACCATATCAGCCGCATACTGTATATCTTCATCTGTATGGCGGTATGCCACATATCCGTGGTGGAACGGTTGCAGGAAAACACCCCGGCGGATGAGTTCGGTATAGAATCCCGGACGCAGCTTCTTGTACAAGCCATCCTTGTCCCTGTTAAAGGTAATAAACGGCATCAGCGGAATTCCGGAAACTTCAACATCGTAAGGTACATTCTTGACTATCTTTTCCAGCCTGGCACCAAAAACTTCTCCTTTCTGCTTTATTTTTTCCAGAATATTGTCTCTTTCCAGTATTTCAATAGTCTTAAGGGCAGCAACCTGTTCCAGGCTGTTGGGGAAGAAGGTGGATGACAAAAATACTTTGTCTGCCAGTACTTTCATATGTTCTTCCTTACCAACTACGGCTCCAATGGGGTACCCGTTGGCCATGGCTTTTCCAAACACGGAGAGATCCGGAGTTACGCCAAAGAGTTTTTGTGCACCTCCCAAATCGTAGCGGAAACCGCTTCTGATTTCATCAAAAACAAGAACAATTCCGTATTTATCTGCCAAAGCACGAACACCTTCCAGAAAACCCGGTTTGGGCATTTCCACTTTTTCTGCCAGGGGATGCCCTACAGGGGTAATTATAATAGCAGCTGTATCGTCACCGTGTGCTTTAAGCAGGTCTTCCAGCCCTTCCAGGTCGTTGTAATGGAATTCATGAGTGTCTTCCCACAATTTTTGGGGAACACCTCCTTTGACTTCTACACACCAGTCATGCCAACCGTGGTATCCGCAGCGCATGACCTTCAGTCTTCCCGTGCTGGCACGAGCCACCCGAATAGCCACAGAAGTAGCATCGGAGCCTGTTTTTACGAAAACGGCCATTTCTGCAGAAGGTATCAATTCAATGAGCTTTTCCGCCAAAGTGTTCTGAATGGGTTGCGTGAGGGAGAAACAGAACCCTTTGTTCTGCATCTGTTCAATGACTGCGTTATCTATTTCCTCTTCCCTGTGCCCAATAATGATGGGACCATATGCACAAAGCATATCAATGTATTCATTCCCGTCCACATCGGTAACCCTGCCTCCCTTTGCATGATCAAAATAAATGGGGTATTCCCCCGGAACAAAGTTGTAAGGACGGCGAATACCTGCAATAGCCCCGGGAATAATCTTAAGGGCGTCTTCGTACATTTTGTCGGATAATTCCAGCTTCAATTTCTTTGACATAGTTGTGTAATATTTAAAATAGTTGTGTAATATTAAAAGTTATAATTTAATCAGATAATCTACAAAAATAGCTTGTGTATGAACGTGTTCCGGAAGAATTTCACCGGCTTTCACAATGTCGCGCACTTCGGCAATAACCGTATCTGCAGCCATAGCCATGAGTGAATTAAAATTCCGCGTTGTACCACGGTGGAACAAATTGCCTTCTTCATCTGCAAGTGACGCACCAATAAGGGCAATATCTGCTCTCAAAGGTCTTTCCAGCAAATAATCCTTTCCGTCCAGGTTGATGATATCTTTTCCCTCTTGTACAATAGTTCCCAGACCTGTTGGCGTAAGAACACCGCCCAGCCCGGCTCCTGCACAACGAATTCTTTCAATGAGTGTCCCCTGAGGTACAAACTCAATTTCCAGTTCTCCGGCGTGATATTGTTGGCCTGTGGCTATATTGGTGCCAATGTGGCTTGTTATGACCTTAGTAACTTTGCGTGCCGCAATCAGTTTACCAAATCCCTTGTCTGCATAAGCAGTATCATTGGCAATAATGGTAAGGTCTGTAACATCGGTTTCAAGAACTGCATCCAGCAGAAGGTTTGGACCTCCGACCGTCAGAAAACCTCCTATCATAACGGTCATGCCCGATTTAATCTTAGAAACCGCGTCTTGCAATGGTATCAATTTGTTCATATTTGTATTTTTATTATTATTCTGCAAAGATAACGAATGGTTGCATATTTTTGTAAAAAAAGTGTACTTTTGTCCAATTAGAACAAAACCATGACGATCACCGCTGAAAACATCCTTCTGATTGGCTCTGTACTTCTCTTCTTTAGTTTACTGGCAGGCAAGACAGGCTATAAATTTGGTGTTCCCACCCTCTTGCTGTTTCTTCTTGTAGGAATGGTATTTGGCAGCGAAGGCGTTGGACTGCAATTCTCAAGCCAAAAAACAGCACAATTTATTGGTGTGGTAGCTCTAAGCATCATTCTTTTTTCCGGTGGCATGGATACCCGGTACGAGGAAATCAAACCGGTAGCAAAAGAAGGAATCATTCTGGCTACCCTGGGAGTCTTATTGACAGCTATCCTAACAGGTTTTTTCATTTACTTCCTGGCCCAAATGTTGCCCGGATTTGATATGCCTCTTCCTGTATGTCTGCTGCTGGGCAGCCTGATGTCTTCTACAGACTCGGCTTCGGTTTTTGCCATCCTCCGATCTAAAGAACTGAAGCTTAAACACAACTTACGGCCCCTCCTGGAGCTGGAAAGCGGAAGCAACGACCCCATGGCCTACATGCTTACCATTACCCTCATTCAGGTTATTATGGCAGAAGGGCAGGCTAAAATCTGGTTAGTGGTCCTTATGTTCTTCTACCAAATGATTGTAGGTGGTATAGCCGGATACCTGTTGGGCAAGCTTTGTGCTTTCTTTTTACGAAGAATGAACATCATCAACGATGCCCTATACCCCATTCTTATTTTTGCATTTTGTCTGTTTATTTATTCGCTCACAGATCTTATACAAGGTAACGGATTCCTTGCCGTGTACATTGGAGGTCTTGTAATTGGAAATTCACGTTTCCCCCACAGAAAAACGGCCAAAAACTTTTTTGACGGACTTTCCTGGCTGGCTCAGATCATTATGTTCCTTACCCTGGGACTGCTGGTAAATCCTTCCGAATTGTGGCCCGTAGCGGGTATTGGATTGCTCATTGGTGTATTTATGATTGTTTTTGCCAGACCTGCAGCTGTGTTGCTTTCCCTTTGGCCTTTCCGCAACATGACCTTTCCTTCCCGTATTTTTACCTGCTGGGTAGGGTTACGGGGTGCTGTGCCCATTATCTTTGCTACCTACCCCTTATTGTATGGCGTTCCGGGAGCCAATGTCCTTTTCAATATCGTTTTTTTCATCACCATCCTGTCGTTGCTCGTACAAGGAACTTCCATACCCTGGATTGCCAGAAAGCTGCATGTGGCATTTCCCCACAAGAAAATTGGTCGGTCAGCCTTTGAACTTGAATTTTCCGAGGATATTAAATCTGCCATGAACGAGGTAGTCGTTACTGCGGATAGCCTTCGTTTTGGAAACAAGATGATGGACATTCCCCTGCCCGATAAAACACTTGTAGTAATGGTAAAAAGAGGAGACTCTTTTTTCATTCCCAGGGGCAATACAGAGATCCTGGAAAAGGATACACTGCTCATAATTTCTGATGATGAAAAGGCGTTGAAAGAAACGTACGAGAACCTGGGTGTAGATTCGTATCTCTAGATCGTAACAGCCTGATTTTACTCTATTTACTAAGAGTACAACATTATTGTTACATTATATAACACACATGTTATATTGAAACGTTGTTTATTGATTTTCACTTACTTAGGATTAAAGAACATGCACGAGTCACCGTAACTTAAAAAACGGTACTGATGCGCCAAAGCATGTGCATAAACATCCTTCCACCTTTCTCCGATAAGAGCAGATACAAGCAATAACAACGTAGAATTTGGCTGGTGAAAATTGGTGATCAAAACATCGGTGGAACGAAATAAAAAACCGGGAGCCATGATAATTTGTGTGGCGGCTTCAATAGATTCCTTTTCATTTTTTTCTGCATACGCCAACAAGTGAGTAAGGGATTCTTTGTAGGAAATCTTACCCGGGGTTACATACGGCTCCCATTGACCTACAAAAAGAGGATCCTTTCCTGCAGCGACCTGCAGCCCCAAATAATACAAACTTTCCAGACACCTGCACGTTGTGGTTCCCACAGAAACAAGGGGGCCGTTGTGGGAAATAAGCTGCCGGATAAAACGAACCGGTACGCAAAAAGGTTCGCTATGCATAGTATGGTCCCTGATATCCTGTGCTTTAACAGGTTTGAACGTACCTGCCCCCACGTGAAGGCTTAAAAACGCCGTAGCAATCCCCTTCTTCCCCATTTCATCCATCAATGCATCAGAAAAATGAAGACCGGCCGTAGGAGCCGCTACAGAGCCTCTGTCACGTGCATAGACAGTCTGGTACCGTTCGGTATCCGATGGCTCAGCCTGACGCTTTAAATAGGGCGGTATGGGAACTTTCCCGGCTGTTTCCAGTACAGAAGAAAAAGAAACTCCGTTCTGCCAATCAAACCGGACCAAATACCTGTCGGCATCCTGCCCCAGCAGGAAGGCCTGCAGTTTCATATCCTGTATAGCCGGGTTGTTGTCGGGATTGTGCAAGAAAAGAGGTTTTGTTTTCCATTTTTTCACATTTCCCACTGTACAATACCACGTGCATGAGTTTTCCTGAAGAAAGGCCAGGTTGTATTCGGGAGGAAAAGCCGGTTCCAGGCAAAAAATTTCAATGATAGCACCGGTTTCTTTTTGAAAAAGCAACCGGGCAGGGACTACTTTGGAACGGTTGAAAACTACCAGGCTGTTTTTCGGCAGCAATTGTACAATATCCGTAAAAGCCGCGTCCCGGATCTTTTCGTCTTTTAAAACAAGAAGTTTTGAATCGTGACGAACCGGGAGCGGATATTTGGCAATACGTTCTTCCGGAAGATCGTAGGAATAATCATCCATGCTGATACCGGGTATAGGAATATAAAAGGATGGCATAACAAGTGGCTAAGGTAGGAATTTTGAATAAAACTTTACTTAAAGTATTGCTTTAGGTGCTAATTTACATTTGTAAATTACATTTCTACCTTATTTGGTTACTTTTGTAACCCTACAGAGCAGTTAACCCAGGAGCAATTCCATTACTCTTCTTTTGTAAATTTACATTTCTAAATCTTACTTTTATTGCAAATTAATATGCTTATACCCAGTATTTTAATGAATTTATTTATACTATTTCTATAGGTACTTTTCTTCATTTTGCTCTGTTTTGTGGATAAACCGTGTTGTTTAAGTGAATATAAGTTTATACACACTTAAAACCCTGTATTTTACATAATTTATCTATAGTATTACATCTTATAGAGAGCCTGCTCTGAAAACTTCCTGATGTTATTGACAGTCAAGTATTCTGTAATAGATCTTTTATTTAAAGTTTACATATGTATTTTACCATATCTCTACATTTGTAAACATTATTTATGTTACATTTGTAAAAATTTGTATCCAATTATGAAAACTCGTTTGCAACAATTTTTACAGGCTGAAGACCTTACACCGGCCCGCTTTGCAGACCGGATTGGCATACAACGCTCGGGCGTATCCCACGTCCTGGCAGGAAGAAACAAGCCGGGATTTGATTTTATCGAAAGCATGTTACTTTGCTACCCTTCCCTAAACGCTGAATGGTTGATGACAGGCAAAGGAAAAATGTATAAAGAGATAAAGTCTGCAGAGTTGTTCCCGGTTGAAGAAAGCGCTGTGCCGACAACAGAACAAGACATTTTCTCACCTGTGCAATCCCTGCAACAACCTGAACAACAACAACAAGAACAACAACAACAGCAAGATCAACAGCTGGGACAACAGCTGGGACGGCAACCGGAACAGCAACAGCAACAGCAAATGCCACCTCAGGTACACGTACCCGCAGCAAGCCCCAAACTTGAAAAAGTACTGTTATTCTATTCAGACAATACCTTTTCTGAGTTTATCCCCGATAAATAATGGCCTGTTTGCCGGTTGACTATTCGCATTAAACAGCTATCTTTGCTGCGCATCATCAGGTAACCTAAATTGCGCACGTATGTACAAACTCATCAGGCCGCTGTTGTTCCTGCTGCCGCCGGAAACAGCACATAAATTTACTTTTAAAGCCCTGGGAGCGTTGAAATACATTCCTTTCGGAACCCGGCTTCTCAAATTGTTTTTTTCTTACGACTCCCCTACATTGCACCGCCGGGTCATGGGAATAGATTTCCCAAATCCCGTGGGATTGGCTGCAGGCCTTGACAAAAACGCTACAGCTTACAACCAGCTGGGGGCTTTGGGTTTTGGATTCATTGAAGTGGGATCTGTAACACCCCTGCCCCAACCGGGAAATCCCAAACCCAGGAGTTTCAGGCTTGTTAAGGACAAAGCCCTTGTTAACAGAATGGGAATCAACAATCTGGGTGTAAAAAACACAATCAGCAACTTGCGAAAAACGAAACCGGGTGTACTGATTGGCGGCAACATCTCTAAAAACACAACAACACCCAATGACCTGGCATACAAAGATTTTGAAAAAGCTTTTGCCCAGTTGTACGATTATGTAGATTATTTTGTAATCAACGTAAGCTGTCCCAATGTTAAGGATTTACGCAGTTTGCAATCAGTCAGTGATTTAACACAGATTATCAGGCACCTTACTGACATCCGCAGGTATTGTGACGTGTACAGGCCCATACTGCTAAAGATTTCTCCCGACCTGACTCCGGCTATGATGGACGAATTGATTGAAGTGATTATGCTTTCCGGTCTGGACGGTGTCATTGCATGCAATACCACCACCTCCAGAGAAGGACTTGTAACAGGAAAAAACAAGGTAAAAGCTATTGGGGACGGAGGTTTGAGCGGTGCCCCCTTAAAAGAGAAAGCTCTGGCAGCCATCCGGTACATCCATGAAAAAACAGAAGGAAACCTTCCGATTATTGGAGTGGGCGGTATTATGTCACCGCAAGATGCCAAGGATATGCTGGATGCCGGAGCCTCGCTAATCCAGATCTATACCGGATTTATCTACGAAGGTCCGGGTTTTGTACGTAAAATACTGAAATATATAGACAAATAACATTTACTTAATCTTTTGCTTTATGTCTGGAAAACACATTACCGTACTGTTTATGGCTTTGGGCCTCCTGCTTGCTGCCTGCAACAACAGGGCTGATAAAGCTGTTCAACAAATAGATGACCTGCTGGTTACCCTATGGCCTGCTGAAGAACCGGGAGGAGCTGTTCTTCTTTTGAAAGGAGACCGTGTCCTGCTGAAAAAAGGATACGGATTGGCAACAACAGACCCCGTCACACAAGTTACACCTGAAACATTCTTTTGTATTGCCTCTGTTTCCAAGCAGTTTGCCGCCCTTGCCACACTGCGTCTGGCAGAAGAAGGGAAACTGTCATTGGAAGATCCTGTCTCAAAGTTTTTCCCTCATTTTAAGGCAAAGTTTTTCAACGACATAACCCTGAAACACCTGCTGTCGCATACCTCCGGAATACCCGATGTCAGGCCGCGTACAGACAGCGCATACGTATACCATTCAACCGATGTTGAATCGTATTCCTACCTGGACACACTAAGTTTTCTGAATTTTGAACCGGGAACTTCCTACGAATACATGAACCCAACATTCCAGCTCCTGTATACTGTGATTGAACAAGCGTCCGGTATGCCTTTTGAAACGTACATGAGAGAAGTTATTTTTGACACGGCCGGTATGCCGGAAACCGTGTATTTTGAAGAAGGACGAGAGATTCCCCGCATGGCACACGGCTACCGTTTTAATGAACAAACCGAAACATGGGATGAGTACGACTACGGAGAAACCTCGTTCTTTGCTTCCAAGGCAGACGGTGCTTTGTACACGTCTGTAGAAGAATTCATGCAGTGGGAACTGGCCCTAAGAAACAACACCCTGCTGGGAACCGAAATGACGGAAAGTGCCCACACGGCTCATATAGCAACAGATCTCCCCGATACAGGCTACGGATACGGCTGGTTTGTTGGACAAGCTTACGGAAAAGAAAAGATTTTCCATACAGGCGATAACGGCGGTTTTAAGATATATGCGGGCAGGTATCCTGAATCGGAAGTCCTGCTTCTGATTTTCTCTACCCGAGACTTTGAACGGGAAGAAACCGTGGAAGCGCTGGAAAATATCCTGCACACGGCCGGTCTTCTGTAAAACCTGATTATCCCGGCGAACGACCTGATTATTCCAGCAAACGCAGGAAATTTCCTCCCATGATTTTCTCTATATCCCGGGGTGTATATCCCCGGGCATGGAGTTCTTCTGTAAGCACGGGGATGTACGATACGTCTTCCAGGCCGGCCGGACATACGTCAATACCATCAAAATCAGACCCAAACCCCACATGGTCAGGCCCTACCAGGCCCACAACATGGTCAATGTGATCTACCACTTTCTTGTAAGAAGGTCTGGGCAGTGCAAAAAGGGCCTTTTCAGCCTCTTTAAGGCATTTTTCGTTGGCGACGGGGTCAGCATCATACAAATCCTGTGCTTCTTCGTAGGCATCCAGCAAAGGCCCTGCAGCTACTGAATATTCTTTATCAAGAAACGTAGGATAGAACGTAACCTGCAACACACCTCCTTGTGCAGCCAAATCTTTAATCATCTGATCTGTAAGATTTCTGGGAACATCACATAAAGCTCTGCAGCAAGAGTGGGTTGATACTACCGGACGCGTGGAATATTTCAAAACATCATAAAAAGCCGCATCAGAAATATGGGCCACGTCCACCAGGATACCCAGCCGGTTCATCTCTGCAATCAATTCCCTGCCAAAGGGACTTACTCCGTTCCAACGCTTTTCCTTAGTTGCCGAACTGTCGCAGACTTCGTTATTACCCGTATGCGTAAGGGTTATATAACGAACACCCAGCTTGTGGAACAAACGCAATAAAGACAGGTCTTTATGAATGGGGCCTGCATTCTCCATTCCCAGGAAGAGGGCAATCCGGCCTTGTTTCTTCAATTCCCGGGCCGTTTTGGCATTGGTGGCCAACCCCACTTTGTCCGGATGGCGGTCCAAAACGTCGTAAACAGAAGCACATGCCTCCAATGCTTTGAACGTACACTCGTATGGCTCCCATTTGTTGGAAACGTAAATAGCAAAGAACGAGGCATCCAGGCCTCCTTCTTTCATTCTTACCAAATCTACGTGTCCCGTCTGCAATTTTTGGCCGATATCTACGCCTTTTCTGCGCAATAGTATGGGTGTATCGCAATGGGAATCAAGTACAAAGATTGAGTCATGGATTTCTTTTGCTGTCATGGTATTTCCGGTCAATGGTTTTTATATCAATAATAAGTCAATCGTGATGCACCGCTTGTATTTACATTCCTAAGCCGGGCCTGCCTGTTGTAATGCAGTTTGGAAGCACCTGAAAGTGTTGGTTCCAATGATCCCAGCACCCGTACCCGGGCCTTTGAGACCCCGCTGACCGCCGCCCTCATGGACTCAACTTCAAACCCTCCTCCTTCAAATGCTGCTGTTCCGCTGGCATCCAAATCTGCCCGCACCGCTTTCCCTTCAAGCGTTAGCTTCCCGGTGCCGCTTAGCTTTACCGCTGCAAATGTAAGGGTTTTTCCTTCCAACGAAAAATATCCCTTGGAAGCCCCGCTCAATTCTGCACTCAATTGATCTGTCTGGCCGTACAGGCTGATTTCAGAAACTCCGGAAACCTCAATTTCCAACTCATTACATTCCAGGTACTTCATATCTACTTTGGTGACACCCGATAATTCAATTTCCATCTTGTCTGTCCGGAAAGCATCCCGGACGGAAAGGTGGACCACCCCACTCGTCTGAATCCATTTCAATTCCGGAAGTGTTACTTTACATAACACCTCTAAATCTTTGTATTTCCGCTGTATAGACTTTGGAAGCCCTCCGTCTTGCAACCCAATACAGAGTACGCCATTGCGGTTTGTGACCTTCAGGTAATCGAATACGTCTGCATACGTTTCAACAGACAAAGTATGTACATCTGATTTTTCAATGACCACATGCACAATTCCCGACAAATCCACTCCGGTAAAAATACCCGGTTGAAACTGCCTTTTTTCAATAACTTCCTTTTGAGCAAAAGCCAACGTGCTTACAAGTGTAAGCAAAACAAATAATGTAGCTGTTCTTTTCATAACGCTCTGTTAATAAGGTTTGATAACCGAAGCACCGGTAGATGATGACTTACTATACCTGGGATTGCCCTTAACACGAACAGCAGAAGCACCGGAAGCGGTCACCGCAATGGTATTTGTCGCAAAAATCTCTGCTTTTGAAGCTCCTGAACACTTTACAACTACATCTTCCGTTTCAAAATCAAAAGCCTTGACGCTGCTGGCACCTGAAATTTTGAGAACAGCAGATACAGAGCTTCCGGAAAGGACCACGGCGGATGCCCCACCAGCCTGCACATCCATTGTGTTTGTTTCCTGGTAATATTTCAAGGAAGAGGCCCCGTTGACATACGCTTTTGTTTCAGCTGCCAATCCATTCATCTCTAATTTAGAAGCTCCATTTATATCAACGTTTACTGTATGTGTAATTACGTGAATAGAAGCCTCGGATGCCCCGGTTAGTTTGATCTGAAAATTATCCGGCATAAAGCCATCTTTGGCAAAAAGCCGGGCGGCATTGGACAAAGAAACACCCTCCAGTTCCGGCATGGTAATACGTGCCGTAATCGCGTACCTTTTGTTAAAGGCATTCTTTGTTGTACGCCACCATTCTCTGGTTACTCCCAGGTACAATGTATTTTTAGATACTTTGATGGTCAAATCGTTAACCAGATCTTCCGGAATTTCCAATTCCATTTCGCAAGCCGTGCCTTTTACCACCTCTATCTGGTACAAGAAGGAAGCATCAATGGAAGTAAAAGGTTCCAGCTGGTAATGCCGGGTAACCGTTTCCTTTCCCCACAGCCATGTGCCGCAGATAAGGGTTGCTGCTAATACTACATATTTTTTCATAATTCACTAATTTATTTTGTTAATGTTGCAATCTCTTTCATTCCTTCATATAACTGCTGGTAATATTCTTTATTTAAGCGTTTTGCATCTTTGCTATTTACTTCTGAAGGGAGCATTTCAGAGAACTCTTCTTTTGAATACGGCAAGATGGATGCCACAGTTAAAAGTATTTCCCTGCGCCGGTACTCCGGAAGATCTCGTGTACTCCGCTCAATCTGGTCCGAAAGCCGGGTGATTTGTTGGTAGTAACAACTGCCTGAGCCTGTCAAACACGGTTTACTCAAGTGAATAGCTACCGTAATCATTAGTAGCAATGAAGCTGCTACAGAGCTATAGATTAGCACCTTAGATTTCCTTTGTTTTCTCTTTTTTAACCGTTCCGCAAAGCGGATTTCGTGTCCGTCAGGAAGCGGTTCCTGTTCAAACAATTCCTTATTTTCCTGAATAAATGCCTGTAACGAATCCATGATGCTGTATTTCTTCCTGAAGCTTTCTTCTGCCACGGCTGTAGGCACTCCTGACAGAAGCCGGCTTTAGTTTTGTTATTTCTGCTATTTCCTCAAAATCATACCCTTCAAAAAGGTAAAGGCTTAAAATGGTGCGGTACCCCGAAGGAAAAGAATGGAGCAATTCCTTTATCAGAACAACCAAGGCTGCTGCCTGCTCCCCTTTTTCTTCCGCGTTTGTTGTACCGTCCGGTTCCTCCCCGTCGAAAACCCGGTTCACTACTTGGCTGTCAATGCGTTCTGTTTCTTTTGCCATCCTGAAGTCCAGGGAGCGCAAACGGTCAATAGCCCCCCGTACTGCTACTTTTTTTAGCCAGCCGTAACAAGCTTTATCATTGATATAGTGCATGTTGCCCCTTGTAAACAATTTAACAAAGGCATCGTGCATACATTCCTCGGCATCCCTGGGAGAGCGTACTATCCGCAAACACGTGTAATAAATGCTTTTGTGGTGCTCCCTGTAAAAGGATGCCTGATCCATGCCTGTTCCGTTATTAAATGCCTTCAACTATATGAACGGAAGTGTCCTGATTTTGTTGCATTTCTTTCCGGTGCATTTTATGTTCAGAGACCATCATGTCTATTNCCCTGCCGTAACTGGCAACTCCATCATGCTGTGCATTGGCTTTCAAATAGGCATTGTTGATCTTTTGTGATGCAACGGCAAAAGAGGTACGGTATTTTTCCCAGTATGCCTGCTCGCTGCGCAAATCGTGCAAAACCCGCGGAGAAAGTTTTTCCAGGACTTCCCGGTGCTGTTCTTTTGACGCCTTGTAAAGAGCGTTCATCACGTAATTAAAAGACAGCAGCAAGCACGAATACTTCAAATCACCGTTTCTGGTATGGCGGGCAATCAGGTACGTCAGAAAATTGGCTTCATTTTCCCGCATAAAGCCACGTACATGTGCCTGTTCGTGCGCCATGATGGCCGGCATTCGAAAAATGGGAACATCTTTGTTAATGTTGGCTTCCAACGTCCACGGAAAGAAAAAGCCGCTCAAAAAAGCGTAAGACATGCCCTTGGAAACAAATACCTGTTTGGTAGCCGGGAACCTGCCATGTACCGCAAGTCCCGATGTAACAGCCAGTGAATCATACGCCAGCGCAATGGCTTTTTTATACCCGTCAAACGTCTCACTGGGAATCATATCCCCGTTTATATTACGTCGGGTATAAGAACCGGCCAGATTCACCTCCTGTACCAAATCAAAGGCCAACGCAGCCAATTCTTCAGCAGAAGCCTGCTCCTTCGGATACCCCAGGTGATTCTCCAGGGGTACACGGTGGTAATGAACACCGCAGGTAAGCAGAAACACGGAAACCCCGTATAAAAAGAGCACCAGCAGGTTGCGCAGCCAAACTTTCCACCGGACCCACACCTGTGCAAACGGAAGTCTGATAAGCAAAACCACTGCTTTCACCAAAAAAAAGAGCAGAAAAAAAACAGTAAGAAAAAGAACCACCTCGGCAAGGGAAAAAGGAAAAAAGGCCATAATTACAGACACACCCTGTGCTACGTACCTGTATAAAAAACTGCTGTAAACGGTATCCATCAAAACCGGAAACAGCTTAAAGAGTAACAACAAAAACAGGCTAAAGCCCAGTACCGGTAAAACCTTACGTATTTTCATGAAGGCAAAGTTATTATATTTGTTGTTTGTTTAAACCCTTGTTATGAAAAATCGTATCCTTTTATTGCTGACTTTCACATGTTTCACTATTGGCGCACTGGCACAGAGCAATCAGTTTGCCCGAAACCATGCATTGTATCCTCTGCCGGACAGTACGGCAGTCAGGAACCTGACCGATTCTTTGCAGGTGCTTCTTTCAGACGGAGTAATGCGTATCTCCCGTATTAGTATCCGGAATATTGAAATCGATAATAAACACCGGGTGCTGACTTTCCGCTTTTCAAACGGCATGGCAGATTACCCCATACGGGAAGAAAAAATACCCCTTGTCCGGCAAGCCATCCTTCATTTCCTTCCCGAAGAGTTCAGCCGGTATACCATTACCATGACAACAGACGGGAAAAAGCTGGAAGAACTCATACCGGCCTATTACAACACGCAATACCAACCGCTGACAAAAAAACAACTGGATAAAAACAAAAAAGACCATGCAGCTGCCGTTAATCCCGGCAAAAAACCCCCGGTACAACAAAAGCCGAGACAAGGTACACCCAAAGAAATAGCCCTGCAGCAACAGCTGGCAGCCCGTCAGGCAGCTGTCAACCGGCAAAAAGAGAAAGCACTGGAACAGCAGAAAAAAGATATGCGCAAACGCAACCGGCACCAGTGGCCGGACCTGGGACCAACTCCGCTTATTATAAAAGAAAATAAACCCTACAACATAACCAACGGACTGCAAAACAGGCATATTGCCTTGTGGCACAGCCACGGCCTGTATTACGAACAAAAGCTGGCCCGGTGGGAATGGCAGCGGGCACGCCTGTTCCAAACCGTTGAGGATCTTTATACTATGTCGTATGTACTGCCTTTTCTTGTACCTATGCTGGAAAACGCGGGAGCCACCGTCCTGTTGCCACGGGAACGGGATACGCAGGTGCACGAAGTCCTGGTGGACAACGACGACCCATCCAGCGGCTACAGCGAACAATCCGGTACCTACTTGTGGCGTACCGATGAAACAGACCCCCGCGGGTTTGCCAATAAGAAAGACGTCTACACACATGTGGACAACCCGTTCCGGATGGGTACGTACCGCAGAGTCACCACCCACAACCCAAACCTGAGCAAAAGGGCGTCCATGCAACCGGCTTTTGCCGAATGGGTTCCTCAAATCCCACAGGCCGGAGAATACGCCGTATATGTTTCCTATGCCAGTATCCCGGAGAGTGCACGGGATGCACGCTATACCGTTCACCACAAAGGAGGGAAAGATGTGTTTCGTGTAAACCAGCAAATGGGCGGAGGCACCTGGGTTTACCTGGGTACGTTCTTCTTTGATGAAGGCCGGAACATGCACGGAAAAGTAACGCTCTCCAACGAAAGCCGGGAAGTCAATGCCGTAGTTACGGCAGATGCCGTAAAATTTGGCGGCGGCATGGGTAACATAGGCCGTTTTATTCAGGATACCTTTCTGCTCGCATCTTACGGTAACATAGATATATCCCCGCAAATCAGCAATTATCCCCGTTTTACGGAAGGATCCCGCTACTGGCTCCAATGGGCCGGCTTTGCAGACTCTGTTTATACCTATTATGAAGGAACAAACGATTACAACGACGACTTTTCTTCCCGGGGACGGTGGGTAAATGCCCTGGCCGGAGGCTCGGAAAAATACCCCGGCAATCCGGGTTTGCATATCCCCGTTGACCTATCGCTGGCCTTCCATACAGATGCCGGAACAACAAAGAACGACAGCATCATTGGCACCCTGGCCATTTATACACGGGACAGCGACGGTACAGAATTGCTCCCTACCGGGCACAGCCGCATGACATCCCGTGACTTAACAGATCTGGTTCAAACCCAGATTGTTGACGATATTCGCCGGGAATGGAATCCCGACTGGACACGGCGCGGGATATGGAACCGTTCCTATGCAGAAAGCCGCTCGGCACAAGTACCCTCCATGCTCCTGGAACTCCTTTCCCACCAAAACTTTGCCGATATGCGTTACGGACTGGACCCCCGGTTCCGCTTTACAGTAAGCCGGGCCATTTACAAGGGCATGCTCCGGTACCTGAGCCATTCCCTGGGATTTGACTACTGCGTGCAGCCCCTGCCCGTCCGTGCCCCGGCTGTAGAACTGAAAACACCCGGCACCGCCCTGCTCACCTGGATTCCTGTAACCGATTCACTGGAACCTACGGCTACAGCTGAAGGCTATGTGGTTTATACCCGAAAAGGAGACCTTTCCCAACCCTTTGACAGCGGTATGTACGTGGCATCTAACCGGGCCGAGATTCCTATAGAACCGGGAATTCATTACAGTTTCAAGGTTACTGCCGTCAACGCGGGCGGAGAAAGTTTTCCTTCTGAAACGGTAAGCCTGTACAAGGTTCCCGGAGAAGAAGAAAAAGGGAAGGTGCTTATTGTGAACGGCTTCACCCGGGTATCTGCTCCCGACAGTTTTGCCTCGGAAGACACACTTTTTGCAGGTTTTCTGGACAAATCAGACCACGGCGTACCGTACCTGCGTGATATCTCCTACATAGGCTCGCAATTTCAATTCCGCCGTACCATTCCCTGGAAAGACGACGACGCACCCGGCTTTGGAGCCAGCCATGCAGATTGGGAAAAAGCTGTCTTACCCGGAAATACGTTTGATTACCCCATTGTGCACGGAATGTGCTTTGCGCAGGAAGGATATACGTATGTTACGTCCAGCCTGGATGCATTTAACGCATCGGAGGGGTACGAGGATTACTTTGCTATCGACGTGATCCTGGGCAAGCAAAAACACGTACTACGTGGCGGAACAGAAACAGGAAAGGCAGACTTTGCTACCTTCCCGGCCGCCCTGCAACAGCAACTGACAAAATATGCAGAAAACGGAGGCAATTTGCTGCTCAGCGGTTCCTACGTTACGTCAGACCTCTGGGAAGGCCCCAAACCCGACACCCTCTCCCAGCAATTTGCTAAAGAAGTGTTAAAAGTAGAACACAGAAGCAACCGGGCTACCCATACGGGAGAAGTCATTGCCTCGCCCTCTCCCTTTCCTGCATTTTACAAAGGAATTCCGGCCCATGCAGCCGATTTCACCTTTTATACACAACTGAACCAGCACTCCTACCCGGCAGAGTCACCCGATGCCTTTGAACCGGCTACAGAAGATGCCTATACCATTTTACGTTACCGGGAAAACCGCCTGAGTGCAGGCGTCGCCTGGGAAGGTGATTACAAGGTAATCACGCTGGGCTTCCCTTTGGAAACCATAAGCAGCCACCGGGAACGGCTACAATTGGTACAACAATGCCTGGATTTCTTTCAAACTGACAAATAGTCAGTATATGTACCGTTGGAATGGTTTTTGACATAGGTGACATCAAAATCACAATGCAACAACTATGAAAAATAAAGGTACTATTGGGGTAACCACCCACGACATTTTTCCTGTAATCAAGAAATTCCTGTATTCAGACCATGAAATTTTCTTGAGGGAATTGATTTCCAACGCAGTAGATGCTACACAAAAGATCAAGGCCCTGGCTGCCAAAGGAGAATTTAAAGAAGAACTGGGAGATCTGACCATTCGCGTAAGTGCAGATAAAGACAATGCTACCCTGACCATCTCTGACAAAGGGATTGGCATGACGGCAGAAGAGGTGGACAAATACATCAACCAGATTGCATTCTCCAGTGCCGGTGAATTCCTGGAAAAATACAAAGACCAGGAAAACAACATTATAGGTCATTTTGGTCTGGGATTTTATTCCAGTTTTATGGTAGCCAAAAAGGTGGAAATCATCACCCAATCCTGGCAGGAAGGAGCAGAGGCCGTCAAGTGGACGTGCAAAGGTACGCCGGAATATACCATGGAACCTACGAAAAAGGAAAGCCGGGGAACAGATATTATCCTGTATTTGTATGCCGAGCATAAATCGTATGCAGAAGAAGACAGCATCAACATGTTGCTGCACAAATACTGCAGTTTTCTGCCCGTTGAAATTGCCTTTGGAAAAGAAAAAGAATGGAAAGACGGAAAAGAAATTGAGCTGGACAAAGACAGGATAGTAAACGATACCAATCCCCTGTGGACCCGCAAGCCTGCCGAGCTGAAAGACGAGGATTACAAGGCTTTTTACAGCAAACTGTACCCCATGGCAGAAGAGCCGCTTTTCTGGATTCACTTGAACGTAGACTACCCGTTCAAGCTCACCGGGATACTTTATTTCCCCAAGATTAAAGACCGTCTGGAAGTAACACGCAACAAAATTCAACTCTATTGCAATCAGGTGTTTGTCACCGACAATATCGAACATATTGTCCCGGATTTTCTGACTTTACTGCACGGAGTAATTGATTCTCCGGATATTCCGCTGAACGTATCGCGCAGTTACCTGCAAAGCGATTCCAACGTAAAGAAGATTTCGTCACACATCACACGCAAGGTGGCTGACCGGTTGGAAGAAATCTTTAAAAACGACCGACCTGCCCTGGAAGAAAAATGGGACAACCTGAAGCTTTTCATTGAATACGGCATGATGACGGAAGACAAATTCTACGATAGAGCCGTAAAATTTGCCTTGTTAAAAAATACCGACGAAAAATACCTGAGTTTTGACGAATACGCCACATTCATAGAACCCAACCAGAAAGACAAAGACAACAACCTGATCTACCTGTATGCGACCCATGCAGAAGAACAGTTTGCCTACATAAGCGCGGCAAAAGACAAAGGCTACGACGTACTTCTACTGGACTCTCCCCTCTCGGCTCATTTTGTCAACCTCTTGGAATCCAAGATGAAAGACGTACGCTTTGTACGCGTTGACTCAGACATACCGGAAAAGCTTATCCTGAAGGAAGAAGCCGACAAACCGGAAATGCAGGAAGAGGAAGAAAAAGAATTGCAAGCCTTATTCACAGAGGCCCTGCCCAAAGACGTTACGTTTACCGTAACCTTTGAAAACATGGGAGAACAACAATTGCCCGTTATCATTACACAAGGTGAATGGATGCGCCGCTACCGTGAAATGTCGGCCCTGGGTGGCGGAATGAATTTTATGGGCACTATGCCGGAATCCTACAACCTGGCCGTAAACGTACAACATCCTTTGGTAGAACGCATAAGGGAATCCAAAGACAAAGACCTGGTACATCAGGTATGTGATCTGGCCCTGCTGGCCAACAACCTGTTAAAAGGAGAAGCCCTGAACACGTTTATAAAAAGAAGTGTGGATATCATCAAGTGACTACTGCAACGGGGCAACAACCTCTATGAGTTCCGGCAGGTCCATACCAATACCTTTCAGGAACTCAACGCGGGGAACCCCGTTGCTGTTCCATCCGCGGCGTTTGTAAACGGCATCCAGCAATTTCTCGTACCTGTCTTCGCGGAAGGTTCGTAATGCCTTGCGTTTTTCATCCAGCGTCATGGTTGCGGGGTCCACACCCACTTCTTCTTTCAGCTGCTTGTCATACCTTTCCTCCCTGGAGAGGTACTCTTCCGCCGTTACGGGACCGCAGGCACGGTAAGGTTGCGCATCGTGCTTACGCAAGCCGTATCCCATCCTGATATTAAATACGCGTTGGAAATTGTACACACGTTCCGACATGCGGATGAGTTCTTCCTTATCAAAGTCCAGACCTGTAACCGCCTTAAAAACAGTTACGTAATTGTCTACGTGTTCCGGAACTTTGTTGGGTTCGGCTGTTTGGGCATTGTCTGCCGGTTCTATGTCGTTCCAACAGAGTTTACAAAAACCCGCCAGACCAAACCACGTTCTGAACATGGGAAAATAATGCAACGCCTCGGCTTTGTCTTCAAACGTGGGAATCGCGTTGTTGACCATATCCATAAAAATAAGCCAGGCCTCGTCGTGCTGGGGGCCTTTGTTTGTCATGGCATACCCGCCTTGCTGGGCCAGTGATTCCTTAGATATGTACATGGAATACTCCATACCCTTGTTCTCCATGGCAATATCCTGCAGAAAACCGGCATCGCCCCATCCTTTTTCAATAAACAGCTCTTTCATTTTACGTACCCCCAGGCCGGCTACCAAACCAAACCCTTCCCCGCGTGCCAACTGGTGCATGCATTCCAACGCATCTTCTGCATTTCCCCAGGTAAAGTCCAGGCCGCCTGTTTTTTCTTTATCCAGGATGCCTGCTTCCCAGCATTCCATCATAAAAGCGACAATGTTGCCCCAGGATATGGTACAAATGCCGTACGTATCGCAATAGAAATTCTGTTCAATAACGTACAGCGGATCAAAAACAGCCAGGTTGGAGCCGAGTGCGGCGGCAGTTTCGTATTCGGGCCCGTCCACCAACACCTTAGTTCCTTTATAGGGACCTGTTCTCAATTCAAAATCATCCACCCCCTTGGCGCACATCATGGTACAGCCCAGCCAGCAACCGTCCGGAACTCCCTGCGTAAAATAAGTTTTCCAGACTTCCATATCAATCTTATGGCAATCCTTATGGTCTCCGAATTTAAAATTCATCACCGGCAACAAGTCGTATTTCTCCATAACACCCATCAGATGAGCCGTTCCCAATTTTCTCATTTGGCATTGCTCATCATCCAGCTCTATCATTTCCCGGGTAAAACGCTTGCCACGCTCCATAATGGCCGGCATATCCACTACATTCACCAAATTCCCCGATACTTGCGGGACTTTAGCCACAATAGCACGCACGTTCTTATGGCGCAACAAAGTGCCCAATCCGCCTCTGCCGGCTTGTTTAAGCCTTATTTTCTTGCGTTTGACGTCATAAAAAGAAAAATTAAGCATACCAATAAGCGAGTGATCGGCTGCCTTTCCGGCCGACACCACCGATACGTTCAGCTTGTCTTTCTCATTGTCTGCAAACATTTCATGCAATTCTTCAGCAAGCAGGTGTGAATCAATATGCATGCCTGCCGGAGGAACAAAAAACTCTATTTGGTGGTCCACTCCGTTGATATACACAATCACTTCGCGCGGAGCAATTCCCTGCACTTCCAGGGCATCAAACCCGGCAAATTTCAAATGCGGGCCAAAGTGACCTCCCACGTTGGAATCCACTACCCCTTCCGTCAACGGGGACAACCCCACGCAAATGCTTTTTCCCGACCCCGCATACTGGGTAATACCGCATACGGGACCTCCGGAAATAACAATTTCATTTTCAGGATCTTTCCATGTCGTATTCGGTGTGACGGCATCCCATAACATACGCAAACCGTACCCTTTGCCGCCTATAAATTTCTCCCTTACTTCAGGTGGAACCGGGCGTACTGCTGCACTGTAGGTACTCAAATCCACATACAAACTCTGGTCTGAATACCCTTTATCAAGCGGTTTCCATGTATAAGGAATCCGGGCCAGCACTTCCCGGTTATTAAGTAAAGCATTCATAGAAAATCTTTTAATTGTATATTTGTCTTACAAAAATAGAGAAATTGACGGTAATCCAAAATATAAAAACCCGGCTGGCTTCAAAACGTGTAGGAATTGCAGGAGCCGGAGGTCTGGGATCCAACGCAGCTGCCGCCCTGGTCAGAAGCGGCATAGGACACCTGGTTGTTGCAGATTTTGATATGGTTACACAAAACAACCTAAACAGACAATTCTATTTTACAGACCAAATAGGACGTACCAAAGTGGCTGCTTTGCGGGAAAACCTGTTGCGGATAAACCCCACCCTTGATATTCAGGTATTTACGGAGCGCGTAACATCCGGAAATGCCGACAACTTCTTTTCCGGGTGCGATGTTGTGGTAGAAGCTTTCGATGCAGCCGGGGAAAAGGAATGGTTTGCTGCCTGGATGGCGCAGCACCTCCCCCACATCCCCTTAATTATGGGTTCGGGCATTGCCGGATGGGGAGACCCGCACCTTGTTCAGGTACAACGTGCCGGGAACCTGTATGTATGCGGGCATCAAAAAGAAATCGACCAAAAAGACGTACCTTTGATGGCTCCGCGAGTAACCCAGACGGCTATGATGCAGGCAGATCTGGTACTTGAAATTTTGTTGAAAGACATACCGCAGCCCCTATGACCATTTTATTAAACAACAGAAAAGAACAATTCCAAACAAGTTCCATGACCATTGAACAGATTATGGAAAAAAAATCTTTCCATTTTAAAATGCTCGTAGTCAAACTAAACGGACAGCTTGTTCCCAAAGGAACCTACGACTCGGTTCAGGTTAAGGACGGAGACCGCCTGGACATCATTCACCTGATTAGCGGCGGATAAGCACCCTGCCTACACCAATACACAAATCGCTTTACAAAGAATACCTATATATTTATGAAAAAAATTCTTTTAAAACACCTGCCATCCTACATCCTGCCGGTATGCGCCCTGCTGACCGTATTCTTCCTGACACCTTCCTGCGTTACCGTGGGACTGGACGCCGTAAGCGGATCTACCCTTATCTGGAACTCGGGCTCTAACAATTACTTTAACCGGGAAGCTTATACCACATTGCAAGGACCTAAAAAACTGGTAATTGACGGCGAAGTAGAACAGGCAACAGAAATCAAATTGTCCAAGTTCCCGTTGCGCACGGTAACCGTTAAAGAAGCCATGTACTGCAAAGAAGGCGATTCCATCGCGTTTCTGGGAGCTTTCCGGTACGAGGGGTACGCCTTGTGTGATATCCTAAGTGCTGTTAAAGTAGACAAAGAAAGCAAAGAAGACTTGTGGCCTCCCATAGATCTGTACATAGAAGTACGGAACGATGCAGGCGATACGGCTGTTTTCTCCTGGGGGGAACTGTTTTATACGGCCAACATGTACGGTGTGGTAGTGGCCAAAAGGGTCACACGCGTAATTCCCGGAAAAACAGGCGAATTGTGGAACCTGCCCACAGAAATGAAACTGATTGCAGCCACAGACCTGGTCTCTGTCCGGAACATTCCGTGTCCCACACACATTACCATCCGCTCACTCAAAGGAAATTACATAGTGGACAGGGCTCCGGAAGTACTGGAAAACGACCCCGGGCGCCTGGCCATTCAAATGTCTTTGCAAGATACCGCCGCCGTACTGACATCACTTCCCAAAGGCCTTCCCACACTCACGTACCCCGTACTCTTTTACGGCAACAGTACGGGTTATAAAGGCATGCGGGAATATTCGGGACTTATGCTCCGTGACGTGCTGGCTCCCTGGTTTCCTGCTGACGATTACAAAACCATCCAAACAGGCATGTTGAGCGTTGCCGGCGTGGACGGCTTCAGGGCAGCCTTTTCTGTGTCTGAAATAGTGAACCGCAACGACCACCGGGAAATCCTCCTAAGGCAGGACGGAACCTCCTTTGCCATCTATACGGCATGCGACGCCTTTGCAGACAGAAGCATCAAAGGACTGAGCGAAATCCGATTAACCGATAGTGAAAACTAACAGACAGATATATGAACCTATATATAAAAAAGTGGCGCGTGCTGTTGTGTGTACTCCTGGCAATACCTTTTTTAGGATGTCGGCAGCAAGCGGATAAACAACTGGTTATTTTCCATGCAGGCAGCCTGGCCATGCCCCTGAAGGCGCTGGCAGACAGCTTTACCACCATGTACCCGGGTACGGAATTTAAAATGGAAGCGGCCGGCAGTATAGATTGCGCCCGCAAAATCACAGAACTGGGACGTTCCTGCGACATCCTGGCCTCGGCAGATTACCTGGTCATTGACCAATTGCTTATTCCCGAATACGCCTCGGAAAACCAACACTTTGCCACCAACAGCATCGTCATTGCCTATACAGACAAATCGCGGGAAGCAGACCACATTACCTCTGACAACTGGTACGAAATACTGCGCTTGCCCCATGTCTTTTACGGGCGGTCAGACCCCCATGCCGACCCATGCGGCTACCGCACCGTCTTTGTGCTGCAACTGGCAGAGAAATATTATACCCCGGCAGACGGCCCTGCCCCCTTTACTGTACAAGATTTCACGGAAAAAGACCAACGCTTTATCCGCCCTAAAGAAGTGGATTTATTGGCTTTGCTGGGCAGCCAGGCCATAGATTATATGTTTATATACAAATCGGTGGCCCTGCAACACGGCCTGCGGTATATAGAACTACCGGACGATATCAACCTGGGAGACAGCGCCCTGGCAGCACAGTATGCACAAGCACAACTAAAAATCAGGGGAAGCAGTCCGGGAGATTCCATCGTAGTAACGGGGACTCCCATTGTGTACAGCTTTACCATTCCCCACAATGCAGAAAACCCGCAACTGGCCAAAAAATTCGCCGCCTTTTTAACAGACCCCGACGGAGGGCAGAAAATCCTCCGCTCTTTGGGGCAATAAGAACCCGTTACGTAATCGCAACCTGACGGTTAGCCAGCATGCGCACTTCTGACGGATCGTGTGTCACGTGCAGGATGGTAATGCCGGTATCGGATACCTTTTTCAACAACAGGGCCGACTGGTCCCGTAACGGAGCATCCAGGGCCGAGAGCGGCTCGTCCAACAGCAACACTTTGGGATGGATTACCAGGGTCCGCGCCAGGGCCACCCGCTGCTTCTCCCCTCCCGACAGCGATTCCGGCATCCTGTCCAGATGGCGGGCTATGTCCAGATCCTCGGCAAACCGAACTACCATCTCGTGAACTTCCTGTTTTTTCATATTTCTGATGACCAGCGGCCAGGCAATGTTGTCAAAGACACTCATATGCGGGAAAAGCGCGTAATCCTGGAAGAGAATCCCTACGGGCCTGCGTTGCGGCGGTACAAACGTACAATCGGTTCCGTCAATCAGGATCGTGCCTTTTTTCAAAACCCGTAATCCGGCAATCAATTCCAGCAGTACCGTCTTGCCCGACCCCGAAGGCCCCAGCAAGGCACAATAATCGCCTTTTTCCAGTATCAGGAAAAAATTCTCCAGATGAAAGTCACCTACCTTATACTCTAAATCTTTGCAAACCAACATATTACACCTTGGTTTTTTTACGTCCCAACAACCGGAGCACCATAAATACGGCAATACATAGTATAATAAAGAGCACAGCCACCGGCTTGGCGTATTCCAATCCATACGAATTGAACCGGTCAAAAATCAATACGGGAGTAGTCATGGGATGGTACGCCACAATGACCACGGCGCCAAATTCGCTCATTCCCCGGGCAAACATCAGTACCAGCCCCGTAATCACAGAAGGCCGGGCCAGCGGCAGGGAAATCTGCCGGAATACCCTGAAAGGCGAGGCTCCCAACGAGCGGGCTGCCTGCTCCAGCCGTTCCGGAACGGCCTGAAACCCGTCCCGGGCCGCATTGATCAGGAAAGGCACACTTACAAAAGCCATGGCCACTCCGATGGCAAAAGGGCTCCCTACCAGATTCAGGCCAAAGGCCTCGGCAAGTTTACCCAAAGCCGAGTCCCTGGCTATAAAGCCCAGCACGGCAATTCCGGCGGCTGAGTGCGGCAATACAATGGGAATATCTATCAACCCCTGAACAAACGCCTTGCCCCGGAACTCCTTCCGTGCCATAACGTAAGCCAGCGGCAGGGCAAAGAAGCCCGCCAAAACGGTAAAGAGCGCCGAGACGCCCAGCGTAAGGCCAATGCTGCCCTTTACCTGAGGGTCTTTCATGGTTTCGAACAAGGCAGGAAGGGAGGTGGAAAAGAAAAGCCCCAGCAACGGAGCCACGATAAACAAGAGCATAACCCCTGAAAGAAACAGAAAAACCAATCGTACGGTTGTATAATTTTGCCTAAGGTGCATCATCTTGTTTTTCAAAACAAATATAAGAAAAACCATTGTATCTTTGTTTGTATGATTGATTTCGACTTAGCTTTACAAATAGTTCTGGACCTTGCCAATCCTACCGGAACAGAAATTATACCCCTTGAGAATGCCTGCGACCGCATACTGGCTGCCAACGTAAACGCGCCTTTCCCCATGCCTCCTTTTTCCAAATCGGCCATGGACGGCTATGCGTGCCGCAAAGAAGACACAAAAAAAGGCATGAAAACGCTGGAAGTGATAGCTGCCGGGGAGGTGCCGGAATATGAAATCACACCGGGAACGTGCAGCAAGATTATGACCGGAGCCCTGCTGCCCCAGGGAGCCGATTGCGTCTTAATGGTGGAAAATGCCTCGGAACGTAACGGACTTATCTACGGTCCCACACCTTCTAAGGACAACATCATACACCGGGGAGAAGATTTGAAAGAAGGAGAACCGGTACTTACCGCAGGTACCTTGCTGCGACCGCAACACCTGTCTCTGTTGGCTTCCTGCGGTACCTCACAAATAACCGTAAGTAAGAAAATTACCGTAGGCATCCTTTCCACCGGAGACGAGCTGGTAGAACCGGGACACCCCCTGACTGCAGGCAAGGTATACAACAGCAATTCCTGGCAGCTGATGGCCATGGTACAACAAATGGGAGCCGTTCCCACGTATTACGGCATTGCCAAAGACTGCCTGATACAAACGCAAGACCTGCTTATAGAAGCCTTGGCAGACAATCAAGTAGTACTGCTCACAGGCGGCGTATCGGAAGGAGACTTCGATTGGATTCCCGTTGTTATGCTAGATTTAGGCTTTACCATCCTCTTTGACAGGGTACGCATTCAGCCGGGAAAGCCCACTACCTTTGCTGTGTCTCGCACTAAGGAACAGTACATATTTGGGCTGCCCGGAAATCCCGTTTCCTCTTTTGTGCAATGCCTGCTGCTGGTATTCCCCTTTTTAGCCGCCCTGCAAGGCGCCACCTGGGAACCCGTTACCACGTATTTTCCATTGAAGGGAGATTATAAAAGACGCCAAAGCGCCCGGATGGCCCACATACCCGTACGTATAAACCCCGACGGTACGTGTTCGCCCGTTCCGTACAACGGCTCGGCTCACCAGGCAGCTCTTTCCACAGCACACGGACTGGGCAGAATCCCCGTAGGCAAATACACCCTCAAAGAAGGCGACCCCATAGAGGTGCTTCTTTTTTATTGATAACGCCATGGTAGCTCCTACCCTCACAGATTCTTTTGGACGAACCATCCATTACCTGCGCATTTCCGTTACCGACCGGTGCAACCTCAGGTGCGTGTACTGCATGCCGGCAGCAGGCGTTCCTTTGATTCCGCATGAAGACATGCTTTCCTTTGAGGACATTGTGTCCTTCACCCGGTATGCCGTAAGCCGAGGTATACGTAAGGTGCGCCTTACGGGAGGAGAACCGTTGGTACGTAAAGGCATTACCTCCCTGGTACGCTCCCTGGCCGCTGTGGACGGCCTGGAAGATCTGGCCATGACCACCAACGGAATCCTGCTGGCAGAGATGGCCAAAGAGCTGAAAGAGGCCGGATTGCACCGGCTCAACATCAGCCTGGACACACTCAGCCCCCACACATACAAAGAACTTACCCGGGGAGGCGATGTAAACCGTGTCTTGCGGGGTATCCGGGCAGCCCGGGAGGCCGGTTTTGGAGGGCAGGATTCCCCCCTGAAGCTGAACTGCGTTCTTCTGCCCCATACCGCGCAGGAAGACGTAGCCGCACTGCGTACTTTTTCCCGGGAAGAAGGGCTGCAGCTGCGTTTGATCCACCACATGGACCTGCAACACGGCACGTTTACCAAAGTAGAAGGCGGAGACGGCGGGGACTGCACCCGTTGCAACCGCCTGCGGCTCACCTCCACCGGAATTTTAAAACCGTGCCTGTTCAACAACCTGGGGTACGACATCCGCAAATTGGGGTATGAAAAAGCACTGGAAGCCGCCTTACAAAACAAACCAAAAAGGGGAACCAGCAATACATGCGATTTTTTTAGTTATATTGGAGGATAATACTACTTAATAAGACATACCATGTTAACTCATATCAACCACGAAGGACAGGTGCATATGGTAGATGTTTCACCCAAGGAACAAAGCCTGCGCACCGCCCGGGCACAAGGTTTCATTGCGTTGAAAGCCCAAACGCTGGAGCTGGTGCGCGAAAACAAAATAAAAAAAGGTTCTGTACTCACCACGGCTTCCCTGGCCGGCATTCAGGCTGCCAAACAATGCAGCCAACTGATTCCCCTGTGCCACAACATCCCCCTGTCGCAGGCAGACGTTTCCTTTACGTGGCATCCCAACGGCCTGGAAGCCACGGCTGTTGTCAGCTGTATAGGCCCTACCGGAGTAGAAATGGAGGCATTGACGGCGGTAAGCCTGGCACTCCTTACTATATACGATATGTGCAAAGCTGTGGACAAAGAAATGGAAATTACCAACATACGGCTTATTGAGAAAACGAAAACAAAAACAGACTGATCATGTTAACCATACGCTCCGTTAATATTTCCGAAGAAAAAGGGACTGTCAAAACTGCCCGGGAGCTCATTCAGCTGGATGCATCGGGCATTGCAGGCGATGCACATGCCGGCGCCTGGCACCGCCAGGTAAGCTTGCTGGGAGAAGAGGCTTACGAACTTATGCAACTGGACCCGCAGGAATTTCCTTACGGCTCCTTTGCAGAAAACATCACCACAACGGGATCCCCCTCCAAGGAAGTCCCCGACCTGAAGTATTGCCAACCGGGAGACCGGTTCCGTTGCGGCAACGTGTTGCTGGAAGTTACACAAATTGGCAAAAAATGCCACGGCCCCGGCTGCCCCATTCAAATCAAAACAGGAAACTGCGTGATGCCTAAAGAAGGCATTTTCACCCGCGTTCTTTCCGGAGGAACACTCAAACCCGGCGACACCCTGCATTATGAACGGAAGCAGTACCGGGCTTCTGTAATTACCGTAAGCGACCGCGCATATGCAGGAATCTATGAAGACCGCAGCGGCCCGGAACTGGAACGATTACTCCGGGAATTTTGCGAACAAAACCAATGGCCCGTAACCGTATCACGCACCTTGTTAGCCGACCATGCAGACGGGTTGCGTTTGGTACTTGAAAATGCAATAGAAGAAGGCTACGACCTGGTTTTCACTACGGGAGGTACCGGAATAGGCCCCGCTGATATAACCCCCGGCGTTGTAAAACCATTTTTTGACAAAGAAATACCCGGCCTTATGGAATACATACGCGTTACGTACGGCAAAGACAATCCGCATGCGTTGCTGAGTACTTCCGTGGCAGGAATAGCCGGGAAAACGCTAATTTTTACACTTCCCGGCAGCGTTCGGGCCGTTAACGAATACTTCACAGAGATTGCACGCTCCCTAAAACACATGATTTACATGCAAATGGGACTGGATGTGCATTAAATTTCGAATATTCCCCTATCTTTGTAGTTAAATCTTTTAAACAATAAAAATAACACCTATTATGAAAAAATCTGTTTATCTTTTGGTTTCTCTTTTGGGCATTGCTTTTTTAGGTTCTTGCTCAACAAACCAATACACGGTGACAGCTACTTTCCCCGATGAAATGTTTGACGGGGATTGGGCACGTATTACAGCTACGCATGACGGAAGCGTTCTGGACAGCACCATTATTGAAGGCCAAACGGCTGTTTTTACCGGAAAAATTAAAACACCCGTATTATGTTTGGTAAGCAGCGGCCATACCNGCGGCCAGCTTATTCTGGAAGGCGGTACCATTACTATTGACATGCAAGACCCAGGGAAACCCGCTTACGGAGAAGGGACACGTCTGAATACCAGACTGGTTGATCTCACTACCAAGTACAGCGAGCTCATGGACAAAATCATGAACTACCACGGAGAAGACGCCGAAGAGTACNACGAAACAGTATGGGTTCCTGAATTTACAAAGGAAATTGGCAGCATTTTCAATGCCAACTCCAACAACGACGTAGGAACCCTGGCCCTGATGTACCTTAACAACTTCGTAGAGAAAGAAGAGCTGGACACATACCTTGATAAAGCAGGACAAGTTGTCAGATCACGAGGACCCATCGAAAAAATCATCAAACAACGTACAGCCTTTAAACAAACAGCAGAAGGTATGATGTTCACAGACTTCACCATTGAAGTTTCAGAAGATGAAACGGTATCGTTCTCTGACTACATTGGACAAGGCAAATACGTTCTCGTAGATTTCTGGGCAGGCTGGTGCGGCCCCTGTAAACGCGAAATCCCCATCATCCGTGAAGTGTACGACCAATACAACGGAGATGAATTTACCGTTCTGGGAGTAGCCGTATGGGAAGAACCTGAAGCCACCCTACAAGCCATAGAAGACCTGAATGTTGTATGGCCCTGCATCATCAATGCAAAAAGCATCCCTACAGACATCTACGGCATCAGCGGCATTCCGCACATCATTCTCTTTGGACCCGACGGAACCATCGTTGCCCGCGGTCTGCGTGGTGATGCCATGAAAGCAAAAATTGCTGAAATCATGGAAGTAGAAGAATAATAATGAAAGTTCCTTCTTTCATAACCGGCACGGTGGTCCTTACGGCCACCGTGTTGTTTCTGTGCCAGGGCCATCCTCACAAACACAACCCCAACCTGCAGACACTGCAAGAAGTAGTTATGCTGCTCACGAACCCCGGTTTTGAAGGCCGCAAAGCAGGCAGCCGGCACGATTCAACCCTGGCTGTTTCTATTGCCAACAAGATGGCCGGGTACGGATTTACACCGTATTTCGACGATGGTCCCTTGCATAAATTCAGTTACAGAAACGTTACATCCTGGAACGTGGTTATGATTTACAAAGGAAAAGCAACCAACGGAACGGTCCTGCTGGGCGCCCATTACGACCACCTGGGCATGGGCGGCCCCGGTTCGGGAAGCCTGCGGCCCGATACCTCGGCCATCCACCCGGGAGCCGATGACAACGCATCGGGAGTAGCGGCCGCTATGGAAACAGCCCGCCTGTTGACAGAAGCCGGAAAACAGCACGGCTTGCAGAAAGACATCCTCTTTGCCGCCTTTGGCGCCGAAGAAGAAGGAACCGTAGGCTCGGCTTTCCTGGCAGACACCCTGGAAAAAGCCGGACTCCTTCCCTCGTTGATGATCAACCTGGACATGGTAGGAAGGCTCCGGGACAGCGTACTGCAAGTGAGCGGAACCGGAACCTTTGACGGAGCCGATTCCCTCCTGCGCACCCGCCTGGACAGCACGATGCCCCTGGTATTGAAAACCTCGGCAAGCGGGTACGGCCCGTCAGACCACAGCACCTTTTACCGGGCAGAGGTTCCCGTCCTTTTCTTTACCACCGGCCCGCATACCGACTACCACACCCCTTTTGACACCCCGGACAAAATCAATTACGACGGCCTGGCTCAGATAGTGCGTTATGCAACCTCGGTAGCCGCAGCCGTAGCCGTAGAAGGATTTGAACCCGTATACCAAGAGACGTACGACGAACAACCCATGCCCGAAAAAGTCACCTTCAAAGCCAGCCTGGGCGTCATCCCCGACTTTATTTACGAAGGAACAGGCTTTTGTGTCGGCACCGTCATCAAAGGCAGACCCGGCCATAAAGCCGGCATGCAGGACGGAGACATTGTCGTACAAATCAACGACCGCCCCATAACCACCATAGAAGAATATATGGAAGCCCTGGGAGAACTCACCGCCGGAGAAATCGTCTGGGTTACCGTACGCCGGAAAAACCGCCTGCTGGAACTGGAGGTACAATTATGAGAACCCTCTCCGGCACCACGCAACGCGAAGCCCCATCCACCAGGTAACGTATGGTTTTTAAAAAAAAATACCGTACTTTTGCTGCCCCCGGTCCGGTAGCTCAGTTGGACAGAGCAACAGCCTTCTAAGCTGTGGGTCTTGGGTTCGAATCCCAACCGGATCACAAGCAAAAGCCCCGCAATCACAGATTGCCGGGCTTTTTTAATGATGGCCGAGCCAAGCTCGCTTGAGCGAGGACAGCAATGAAAAAGTCCGCAGGTCGCAAAGCGACCGGGGCTTAAGCTTGTAAGATGCCCCGCGGCAGCGCCAGGGACGTGCGACACCCTCCGGGTGGAGCAAATCCCAACCGGATCACTGAAGAAGTAAAATTCTGATAACTGGGTATTACGGAGTATAGTCAGCCACTTGGATGTTGAATTACATACCTTTTATATCTTTTATATCTTTTCTAATATTTCTTTTTTGACAAATTCGTATGCTCCGTTTATATCGTACTCAATACCAATTCGAAGCAATCCTTTCATATCTCCTAAAAAATCATCATCTTCAATTTTCTTTTCCATGTTTTCAAGAAATTCCTTTTGAGTTACTTGACCTCCTTCTTCTTTCATATAGAATTTGAACGCTTCAATGACCTTCTCTACATCAACATGTGCATTGTTTAAAGCATACCATAGATCAAACAAATCACGTCCTTTTTTGCGTTGATATAAGGCTCGAACCTTAGTCGCTAACAATTCATCCAATCTATAGGTAGGAATTAATGCTTTTCCATTTTCCCAGTCGGATTCTAATGTCATTGGAACATTTTGTAACCCATAAACCGAAAAATGTTCCCTGGTATTAACTTCTATTTTTAGTTTCATGGGGACACTTTCTTCAGATTGGATACTATATACAATTATATTATTATGCTCTTTCTGCTTAATACGAGGTTTTCCCAAAAATAAAAGCAGCTCCCTGATTCTGTCTATAATTGCACCGAATGGTTCTGCTTTTATCTGGACTAAATCAATATCTTCTGAATACCTTACTGCGGGTGCTAAGAATAATTTATACAAAGCTGTCCCTCCGCGAAAAGCCAAACGTTCTCGGATAAATTCATCGTTGAACAATACAATTAGGGTGCGATGTATGATTAAGTCTTGCTCCACCTGATAATTCTCCTGCCAAGGTGCTTGCTTTTGCCATGCTGTTATATATGATTTTGGTATCATATATCTGATTCTATTTCTACGTTACGCACAATTTTCCATCTGTTTCCGGTTATCATATTCTCAGATTTCTTTCTTTGGGGACGTAATAAAGTTGGATAATAACTTACAGATTCAAGATAGTTGTACAATCCATTACTTAACTCATGCTCTTCTATAACGTATTCTAAAATATAGCCCAAGCGCTGAACAACTGCGACTTCTTCATATTTTCTTGCTGTTTCAATCAATATGTCCACTTGCATTGCTTCTTTCAATTCTTCTATGATAGTAGCCACCCGGTTAAAGCCACCCGCTTCTTTATAATAACTGACTAAGTCTAATGACGTTAATTCAGGAGATGATATATTGATATATCCACTATCTACCTTTCTTTTCATAATATCCTTCTTGTCCCACTCTTTTTTAATATAAAAGGCTATACTAACTTTATGATTTCTAATGGGTCTTAAAGTAATACCTTTGGTTATGATAGAATAGCTTTGGGGTTGTTGATGGGCTGCACCGTGGTAGGCAGCAGCATTTAATAGACCTACATAATAATCCCTATTTAGAAATTTCATCAAGTCGTTTATATAAAGGTTGGTTGGAATAATACCCTTAGCTCTATATTCCGGAGGAACAATAACATAAAAACCACGTCGAATCATCACTACTTCTCCTTGATTTTTTAGTCGTTGTAATGATTTTTTTAAAGCGTTTTCCGAAACATCTAATTGAGTATGCAGGTTTTCCGTGGTAAAATTATATTTACCATTTGCCCTTTGTGCATCAATAAAGGAGTCTAAATATTTATATTTTTCTGCCATTTCTTTAGTATATAATTGCGATAGGGGTCTAAATGTCGCCCCTATTGCAGTTGCAAACTTAATATATTTTCTTGTAGATTCAATTTTGTCTTTTTAAAATTTAGAAAATGCCTACTTTTGAACAGCCAAAACAGGCATTCCTAAAATAATGACCAGGCAACATGAATATTAATAACATTTTTCTGGCACAAAAAGAGTTTTTCAATACCCACAAAACAAAAGACGTTGCTTTCAGAAAAGCAACTTTATTGAAACTGAAAAACATTCTAAAAGATAACGAAAGCAAACTTTACCAAGCTATTTATAAAGACTTTCGCAAAGGCTCCTTCGATACTTTTTTAAATGAAATAAGCCTCATTTACAATGAAATTGATTTCTTTCTAAAAAATCTTGACAGGCTTAGCAAACCAAAAAAAGTAAAAACTGTCCTCAAATTGCAACCGGGAAAAAGCTATATCTACAACGATCCTTTAGGCTGTACATTGATCATTGGAGCCTGGAATTATCCCTACTACCTTACGTTCATTCCTGTGGTAAGTTCTATTGCTGCAGGTAACACGTGTATTATAAAACCAAGCGAACTGCCCCAAAATACCATGCAGCTTATCACCGAACTAATAAACAACCATTTTCCCTCAAACTACTTATATGCTGTGGAAGGAGGTATTCCTGAAACCTCGGAATTGTTGAAACTTAGGTTTGATAAAATCTTCTTCACCGGAAGTCCCAAGGTTGGAAAAATCATTTACCAGGCGGCTGCTAAAAACTTAGTGCCTGTAACGTTAGAACTAGGCGGGAAGTCCCCCGCTATCGTTACCCAAACTGCCAATTTGGAAGTAGCCGCAAAACGCATTATTTGGGGCAAATTCTTAAACGGAGGGCAAACCTGTATAGCACCTGACTACCTGTTGGTAGAAGAATCCGTAAAGCCGAGGCTCTTACAGTTACTGAAAGAAAAGTTGGATGAAATCCAATATACAGACGGAGCAGCACATTATGTAAGCATTATCAACAAACGAAACTATGACCGTATTTTAGGATTAACAGACAACTCAAAAATAGTATATGGCGGCAATCATAATGAAGACACTTTGTACATCCAACCCACCCTTATGGACAATGTCACATGGGAAGACGCTGTAATGCAGGAAGAAATTTTTGGCCCCGTTTTACCTGTTCTACCCTATTCCAATTACGACGCCGTATTGCAAAAAATCAGGAAAGGAGAAAAACCCTTAGCCGCGTATTTATTTACAAAAAATAAAGATGAGAAAGACAAATTTTTGCAGCTACTCTCTTTTGGTGGCGGCTGTATCAACGATACGATAATGCACATCACAAGTGATTACCTTCCTTTTGGTGGGATCGGAAATTCAGGCATTGGGAATTATCATGGAGCCTTTGGATTTCAAACCTTCTCTCATCAAAAATCAATCGTAAAGAAAGCCACCTGGGGCGAACCTGACTGGAAATACCCGCCTTACTCCGATAAAAAAATGTCCCGGCTTAAAAAAATCATCCGTTGATCATTTCTTACACCCTTACCAAGTTCATCAAGGGTTCAAATGAATAGAGTGCTGCTTTCCTTCCGGAGGATTCTTCTTTCTTAGCCAATAATCCGGCATCAACTAACTTTTTAATAATAATTGCTGCAGTTGCATTTGGTATTCCAATACTACCAACAAATTTGTTATTGCGGAAAACAGGATTAGTAAATAGAAAATCTAAAATTTCGATATTCCACTTTGAAGACAGTAGTGATGCAAACTCCTGCTTCATATTTTCATATAGTATCTGAATCTCTTCCAATATTTTCAAGTTGGCAATTGCCTGAACTCTCACAGCTTCTAAGAAAAAACGAATCCAATCATTCCAATCCCCTGTTCTGGAAACGTTTCTCATTGCCTTTATATACGCCTCTTTATTCTGGTCAAAATAATCACTGATATAAAAAAATGGCTGTGACAGTATCTTTTCCAGCCACAAATGCAACGTTATCAACATCCTTCCTATTCTGCCATTACCATCTTGAAAAGGATGAAGTGCTTCAAACTCAAGATGGATAATAGCCGTTTTTACCAAAGGGGGATAATTGCTGTCAACAGAAAAATCCATCAGCTTGTCCATTCCCTCCTGCAAATGTTCCGGACTAATGGGAACGTATTCAATTTTCCTCCTCAATTTGTCTGCAAGATAATTTTGAGATGTTTTAAACTCACCCGGTGATTTACTTGCTCCTCTGCCGGCAAAAAGAAGCTGTTGATGAAGTTGCCTGATAAAATTAACCGTTAACCGATAATCAGAATCCAGCACCTGCTGTGCATTCTTTAATGCTCGTTGATAAAGTACAATTTCTATAACATCAGTTTTTGCTTTAACTGAAGCTGTTCCATCATCATCTGCTTCATATTGCAAAACCTCATCCATTGTACTTATCGTCCCTTCAATACGCGATGACAACAGAGCCTCTCTGTTACGCAACGGGGCTAACAGGATCTGATTGTTATGCATGTTTTTCAACATCTGATCATAACGAGCAAGTGCATCGGTAGCTCCTAATAACTCATTAATGAAAGTTGAATAATGAATTTCTTTTGGCGGAAAATTCCCATAATGGTAATTTACTGCATCTTTTATATCGTACTGCATAATTGATGTCTCCTGTCAGTTTGATTACAAAAATAACTAAATTTATGTAATAAAGCTACTTTTATTACAATATTATTACTTAAATTGTAATCTAACTGATTTGCTTCTATTTCTTGTACTCGATAATTTGCAAATCGTTGACAGGTTACGCTTTCTTAGCGTTCCCGGCCAAAAGGCCAGGCCATGAGGCCGCCTTCCAATACCTTCACGTTGGTATATCCGTATGACTTGAGGATGAGTGCGGCTTCGTACCCCCTCAGGGAAATTTTACACCACGTAACAATCAGTGTGTCTTTGTCTTTAGGTAGTTCGTTCAGACGTGCACGCAGCTGACCCAGTGGGATAAGTACCTCGCCAATACCCAGTCGCATAGCTTCAAACTCATCCGGATTCCGAACGTCCAGCAGCAACATTTTCTCTTCTTTCTTCAGCAACTCTTTCAGTTCAAAGGCGTTGATACCGTCCATGAGTCCATCCAGCTTGTTCTGCATGACATGAGCCGAGGCAATGCTGTGGTCGATAGCCAGGGAGAACGGCGGTGCGTACGGCAGGTCTGCGTTGCACATTTGGTCCACCGTCATGTTGTTTTGGATAGCCATGGCCCAGATGGCTATTTGTTTGCCTACGTCACCGGGGCCCAGTACCTGTGCACCCAGGATTTTGCGGGAAGTTTTATCTGCCAGCAATTTGGTAACCAGCAGTCGTCCCTGCATAAAGCCGGGCTTATCCAAACTGGCGTTGTAGGTGGTTTCGTAATTGGTGATGTTGTTGCGTTGGGCATTTTGTTCGGACAGACCCGTAGAGCCTACGCCGTAATCAAACACCTTGCAAATACCCGTTTGTATGGTGCCGGGGAATTCTTTTACATTGCCGCAAATGATATTCTCACCGGCCACACGTCCTTGCAAGTTGGCTAAGTCTCCAAACGGAGCGTGTACTTGTACGCCTGTAATCAGGTTGTTGGTTTCTACACAATCACCTACTGCATAAACGTCTTCCAGGTTGGTTTGCATGTATTTATTTACCACAATACCTCCGCGCTCGCCAATGGTAATACCCATGCTGCGAGCCAGGCCTACGTTGGGAATTACACCAATAGCCACGACAGCCAGCTGGCATGGTATTTCTGTACCGTTTTGCAGTTTTACGCCGGTCAATTTACCGTTTTCACCTAAGAAGGCCGCCACACCGTTTTCCAGAATAACGTTGGCTTTTGTCCGCACGTACCCTTCTACCAACATGGCCATTTGCATGTCCAGGAAAGTGAGCAATTGGGGCAGCATCTCTACCAGGGTGATGTCTATACCGGCTAAGTGGAGTGCTTCGCACGTTTCTATACCAATCAACCCTCCGCCAATGACCACGGCTTTTTTGATGACGCCATCGTCACTTATTTTCCGTAAGAAATCGGCGTCTTGCATAGATTGCAAGGTAGTGATGCCGTCCAGTTCAATACCCGGTACGGGTGGTTTACGGGGGGTAGCCCCGGTAGCAATGACCAATTTATCGTAAGGCAACGATCCGGTTTCTCCGGTATCCAAATTTTTAAAGAAAACTTCTTTAGCTATGGGGTCCACTTTGGTGACTTCTGTACGCACTTTTGTATCTATACGTTTGGCGTTCCAGAAGAACCTGGAATCCCGTACCACACCGGCCGGAGAACAAAGCAACTGGTCTCTGTCGTCAAAAAATCCGCCTACGTAGTAGGGATAACCACACGAAGCCATAGACAATTCTGCCGATTTTTGAATGAGCGTGATCTGGGCGTGTTCATCCATCCGCCTGGCCCTGGAGGCCGCTTTGGGACCGGCTGCCGATCCGCCTATAACTACAATTCTTTTTGTGTCCATAATATATAAGGGTTTGAATGGTATAAAAGTAGGTCTTCTACACAAGTTATCCAAAAAAGAAAGTGTCAGCAAGAGAGGAGCCGGGTGCGACTATACGATTTAATTAATTGTATTAGTAAATTTTCACAAAATAGATCCAGTAAGGATTATAAGCATCATCACCTTTCTCCTTAATTTTAAAAGAAGAGTTAGATAAAATTACTATATCATAAAGTATAAACTTGTTAAAGGGTTCGTCATCAATAAACCCAGTGCCAAACATCGTAAAGGTTTCACCATCGTCTGAAATAATAAAATATATACTTAATGAAAGGTCATCGGGGTTAATCATTTCACCGTGCACATAGGTAAATTTTTCTTCACCAAAAACAATCTCTCTAGGTTTGCTGTAGCTTTCGATAATTATAACAATGTCAGGATCAGCATCAGAGACAAACGTACCGTTCAGCACTTGCAGTACTTCTAGTTGTTCTTGGGTATAAGAATTCGAGTTTGTAGCGTCCTGCGGAACACAGGCGAACAGCCATAAAGCCAATCCGGCTAAAAGTAAGATAGATTTTTTCATAACATACTAAGTTTAAAGATTAAAGAATAATGGTTTTCTACAAAAGAAAACGCTCTCTACGTCAAACTGTGTCGTTCTCTTAAGAAAAAGCCATTTTTTATAAAATCAGGTGTTAAGTAACAAGGTTGTTGAAGAAATGGGTAAACGACGTTAGAAGAAGCAGCACATAACAAGAGTGCGTAAGTAGCAATGTTACAATGCGATATAGGAGATGGAGCAAATCCTGCTACCTGCTACCTGCTACCTGCTACCTGCTACCTGCTACCTGCTACCTTGAAATACTACTGTAAAAAGAGGTTCTAGTAGAAATCGCCAACAGCTATTTGTACAAGGACATCCTACAAATGGAAGGTATAAGAAAGCCTGCCCATATAGAAAAACTGTTGCGTGCACTTGCATTCCAGATTGGGAACGAAGTGAGTTATAATGAGTTGTCAAGAACAGTAGGAAACATAGATGTGGCTACGGTAGAAAGGTACCTCGACTTGTTTGAAAAAGCATACATCATATACAAACTTCCGGCCTTTAGCAGAAATCTTAGGAGCGAAATCAAAAAAGGGAAGAAATATTATTTCTATGACAACGGAATACGTAATGTACTCATAAGCAACTTTACTCAACCTCAAATGAGAATAGATACAGGAGCTTTGTGGGAGAATTTTTTAATCTCGGAACGTTTAAAAAACAACCACTACAACAAAAGATTTGTAAACAGTTATTTCTGGCGTACACAAGGCCGGGCAGAGATTGATTATATAGAGGAGACCGACGGAATACTCCATGCCTATGAAATCAAATGGTCAGACAAGAAAGTACGCTTTCCCGGTTCTTTTGTCGATACTTATCCCAACCATTCTACAGACGTCGTGAACCGAACCAACTTTGAGTCTTTTATTTATTAGGCTAGTTGCTGCTGTTGCTGTAAGAATACGGACGGTTCTCTTTATGTATGCCACGACTATAATTTGGTTGTGCCACCATATCAAATTTGATATGTCCTCCTTTTATTAAATCATGATATTTGAGAAAATTGTGCGAATATTTCTTGCCGTTTATTCTCATTGCACCTATGTATATATTTTCATCTGAGTTATCGGGGGCGGAAAGGACCAAACGGTTGCCGTTCTCCAAGTGAAGTGTAGCCTTTTTAAAAAGGGGTGCTCCCAGTACGTACTCATCGGAGCCGGGACAAACACTATAAAACCCCAGGGCTGAAAGAATATACCATGCCGAAGTCTGCCCATTGTCCTCATCTCCGCAATACCCATCCGGAGCAGGAGTATACAAACGGTTCATCACGGACCGCACGTGTTGCTGTGCTTTCCATGGCTGTCCTGCGTAATTGTATAAATAGATCATATGTTGAATAGGTTGATTGCCATGGGCATAATTACCCATAATAACTATCATCATAAATAGGAGGTACAATAAAAACAGAATCCAATAAAGCAATAAACTGCTTGTCTCCTCCCATGATATCTATGAGGCCTTGGATATCATGAAATACACTAAACGTATAATGCCAACTGTTTCCTTCCGTAAACGCATCGCCCCATTTATAGGGATTAAAAGGAACCTGAAATGTTCCATCTGCATTGCGTCCACGCATCAAACCGGTTTCTATATCAAAAACGTTTCTATAGTTTTGACATCGTGCCTCTAATATGGCGAGTTCTTCTTGGGGACGTCCCAGTTTTTTTGCCAATTGAAGCAAACTCCAATCGTTATAAGCATACTCTAAAGTTCTAGCCACATTCTCATTGATGCCCACATCGTATGGAATATATCCCATGGCATTATAATACTCGTGCCCCAGGCGCCCGCTCGAAGACGCATGCGGATGCACATGAGTGGTTCCGTATTGCAATGTATGGTACAAAAGTTCCAGGTCGTGCTGCCCAATCTCCTTTACGGCAGCATCGGCCACTACCGAGGCAGAATTGTTACCTATCATGCAATCCCGGTGCCCCGGAGAGGCCCATTCAGGTAAAAAATCGCTTTCACGGGCAATGTTGACCAATCCCTCTTGTATAAGAGTATTAACGGAAGGATACACCAAATTCAACAACGGAAACAAAGCCCGAAAGGTATCCCAAAAACCGGTGTCTGTAAATAAATACCCTTCACATACTTGGCCGTTATATGGGCTATAATGGTAAATACTTCCATCAGCTGCCACTTCAAAAAATTTACGCGGGAACAGCAAACATCTATACAAACAAGAATAAAATGTCCGGTATTGATCAAGACTACCGCCTTCTACGTGTATACGACCCAGTGTTTCATTCCATATAGTCTTGGCATCTTCCTTCACTTTATCAAAACTCCGAGACTGTATTTCCTGCAAATTTACCAGCGCTTGATCTTGAGATATGAAGGACGAGGCCGCTGTAACGCTTACTTGTTCGCCTTTCTCTGTGGCAAACGACACCAAGGCCATCATATGATTCCCTTCGCCTTGTAAGCAATCGACGGCTTTCTCGTCCCTATAGACAGCCATGCTGTGGAATGGCTTATCGAACTCAACAACAAAATAATTCCTAAAATTATCAGGAACTCCTCCGCTATTCTTTGTAGTATAACCTATAATGCGCTGTAATTCGGGTTGTACACACACGTAGGACCCTTTGTCAAATGCATCTATCAGCACAGACGAAGAATCACATTTTGGATACGTAAAGCGAAAAATAGCGCTTCTATCTGTTGGAGCTAATTCAGCCGTAATATCATAATCCGCTAAGTAGACGCTGTAATAATACGGACGGGCCACCTCGGCTTTATGGGAAAAATAACTGGCACGCTCCTCTTCACTTACCTTGCTTGTCCCAATGATGGGCATGATAGAAAATTGTCCGTAGTCGTTAATCCAAGGGCTGGGTTGATGCGTCTGTTTTAACCCCACGATCTTTTTTGCTGTGTACATATACGTCCACCCATTTCCCATTTTCCCCGTTTGTGGTGTCCAAAAATTCATACCCCATGGTAAGGCTACTGCCGGATATGTGTTTCCGTTAGAAAAAGAAAAATCGGATTGACTACCAACTAACGTGGAGACATAATCGACTAGCGGTATTTCTTGATAAGGTTTTTTGGTATTACAAGAAATAAGCAGATTAAAAAAAAGTCCTGCAACCACCCCGGTTAATAATATATGTTTCAGCTTCATATGTATTTATTATGTAAAGAAATATCTTGTGGTTCCGGTAATTTATAATGTAATCCGATAGATATGTACCATGCGCTCCGGGGCACCGGGGATGTGTACCTGCCCGTCTTCTATGTAGGGCTTTATTTCCTTTAGCACTCCGCCGTTTTTTTCGATGGTTTTGATGGACGGCACGTTGTCTGAAAAGCAGGCGAGCATCAACTCTTTCAAAGGAATGGTTTTGGCAAACTCCAGACCCATTCTCAAGATGGCTGTTCCGTATCCCTTGCCTCTTTCGTTGGGATATACAGAATACCCTATATGCCCACCATACTCCGAAAGAAAAGGATGGTCCAGCGAATGCCTGATGTCTATCATGCCCACAATCTTCCGGTCCTGCTCTCTGATGACAAAAAAGGTAGTGGCTACTACCCAACCCTCCGCCACAGTATCCTTGTGCCGTCCCTTGGCATTATGCTCCAGCCATGGAATATATTCCATCTGGTCAAACAACGCACTTCCATAAATTACTCGTTCCCCGTTCTCAAAAAACGCCTGCTTGAAACGCTCCGCCGCGGGCTGGTGTGTAAGGGTGGGAAGGTGGAATTCTAGGAAATGCACGGTGTTATAAAAACCTTATCTGGAAATTTAGTTTAATAAAACTACCTTCGGGCTCACCTACTTCTGAAGCGTCAAGAATTCTACCATAATCGCAACGAGAAGGCTTGCTGTCCGGGTAATCAATTTTGGTGCTTTTCAGTAGATACTCTTGGAAATCATTCCAGTTATAAATATGATAACAAACCAAATCACCATCTTTTTTAACAATTATATAGCCACCGTTTGCATCGTAAACGCCTGTCCAAACTTTTCCGGCTTTCATGCCTAGTGCAGCGTCTATTAAGAATCGTTTTATTTTGTAGTCATAAAAATTGGAGTTGATTTCCAAAGCAAATCTACAAGGATTATCTGTTTTTAAATCGTCCGCCAGTTCGGATATTTTCTTTTTTTTGGTATAAAAAGAATTAAGTAATAACTGACCTAATATTTCAGGAAGTTTGCTGTCTATTAATTCTAAATTTGCATGAAAAGTTGGACTGTCAGGTTTCAAAAAAGTTAATTTATAATTATTTTCTTTTAGCCAACTAATCCTTTTACCATAGGTGTCTAAATTGTTAATTTCAACTATTTGTTCATTACTAATCGGAGGTGTTATTGTATATAACAAATTCGAATTTTTACTAGCATTGAATAAAGTAGGTTTGCTTCCAATGAAGGATTTGATACTGAAGCCCAAAAGGGGTTCAAAAAGGGTTATGGGATCACGAATTACAATTCTAATATCGCTCGTTTGTCTACTGCTACTATCAGATAGTGTTCTAGTGTGAAATTTTTTTAAAACGGCATCTGCAAAATCTAAATTAAACGCTCTTTCTCCTGTTTTTCCTTCAGAGATTCCCTCATAAAACTTTTTTGTAATTTCGATTGCTTCACCAATGGATAATTCAGCTAAAATGTCTCCGTTTTTATCTTGGATTGTTATATCATCGTCACGAATATATTCATAATCATTGCCATCACCTTTGCCTCTGAGTATTTTTAATACTTTATAGGAAATGTTTTCATTTCTATTTAGGTCTTTATCGGCTGCGTATATTTTCCCGTCTGCCAAAAGTTTTATAAAAGTATAAAACTCACTCCACTCGCCTTTATTCCCGGTTATCATTTTATTTAATTGTTAATTAGTTTTAGAATTTCTTTAGCTGTTGCTTCTATTGCGGGTATAGCAACAGAGTTACCAAATTGTTTATAGGCGGAGGCATCAGAAACCGGTATAATGAAGCTATCCGGGAATCCTTGTAGTCTAGCCCACTCTCTAGGTGTCATTTTACGGATTCCCATGCGATTCACTTCTCCTTTAATACGTGTCGTTGGCGTAAAATCTGTTATTCTGTGGTCATATACTAAATTTCTTTCTCTTCCCATTCCACCACAAACAACGGCGTTAGCAATTCCAGTATCAGGAATTATTTCGAACCCAAAGCCATTTCCTTTGTTTTTGTGTCTTTCTTTATGCTTTTCTAAGGTTGAAATGTACCGTGTTGATAAATAGTATTTTGTGGGAGGAACGTTTTCTTCTTTTATGTTAGCAAATGTTACCTTTTTATTTACAGGATTAGGATAACTGAATTCTGTCACCCTTGTATCTGGGTGAAATCCTACAATAAAAATACGTTCCCTATTTTGAGGAACACCAAAATCTTTAGCATTGATAATTTCCGGTTCAGGAACAAAGTATCCCAAATCATTTCTGAGAACATTGAGGATTGTTGCCAAAGTTTTGCCTCTGTCATGATTTCTTAGCCCTTTCACATTTTCTAGAAAGAAGGCTTTTGGCTGTTTTTTTCTTAAAATTTCGGCAACATCAAAAAACAATGTCCCACGAGTATCCTCAAACCCTCCGCGTTTTCCTGCAATGGAAAAAGCTTGACAAGGGAACCCCGCACAAAGGATGTCAAAATCATCCGGAATGTATGATTTGGTTTCTTTTTTTGTGATATCTCCGAATGGAGTTTCTCCAAAATTAGCCTTATAAGTACGTTTTGCCTCCTTATCCCACTCGCTTGTATAAATGCATTTGCCGCCTAAATTTTGCAGGGCTATACGAAAGCCGCCAATTCCTGCAAACAAATCGATAAAACTAAACTTTGGATTATGAACCGGAGGGAATGGAATATCAAAATTGTCGAATATTCCCTCTTGTAAAGCTTCTTCCGCAAGTTTTAAAGGGATTTTTTCTTCAGGGTAATTATATTCTAAAACTTCTTTTGTGATTTTTATCGCATCATATATAAAGAACGCCGTAGCCTGATTGTTCTTATTGTGAAGATAATGCGTAAGAATGGCTTCTTTGTTATCATCTGGTTCAAATGCTGTTTTCAGTGAAATTTTAAAAATCTTTTTTGTTTTGTTTTTCAGAGTGCTCATTTCTTCTTCAATTTGCTTAATGCAAGTTTCTATATCTTTCTCAATTTCTTTACTCCAGAACCTAAGGACTGTCCATCCTTGTTTTTTAAGAGTTCGATTTACCTCTTGGTCTCTTTCAATATTGCGTTCTATTTTATTTATCCAGAATTCTTTGTTGCTTTTGTGGTCATGCTTTCTTTCTTCCCAATTTCTTCCATGCCAAAATTCTCCATCTACAAAAATTGCCAATTTGATTTTCTTGAAGGATAAGTCCGGCTTTCCAAAAATTGTTTTATCATTCTTCCTGTATCGATGCCCACGAGCAAACAAGGCTTTACTCAACAAAAGCTCAGGTTTAGTTCCTGTGCCCTTGTTGGCTTGCATATTTTTTTTTATTTGCTCTTTCGTTAGTTTGCTCACTAGACAAAGTTAGTAAAATTTCAAGCCTTTTTAAGCTTCAAATCTGATGGTTTCCTATTATAAGTATGACATCATCATATATATCTGAGATGAATGTCCCATTCAGAACCTGCAATACTTCCCGTTGTTCTTGAGTATAAGATCTTCGGTTTGCTGCTTCTTGTGGTTTACAGAAAACCGGTAATAGTGCAATATCGGTTAAAAGTAGGATAAATTTTTTTAAGGTTTAAGTATTCTAAAGGTTAAAGGGTAATTAATAGTGATTTTCCACAAATAAACCACTCATTACGTCAAATCTTGACGTAGGAGAAAGCATTTATGCAACGCATGAATGTGCTAAGCGGCAGAGATACAACATCTTGTAAAAAACGTCCCCTAAGAGCACAATTTCTACAATTAGCTAAATACCAAAGAGGTAGGGGGTTTGTGCAACGCATAAAATTTGCGGCAGAAAAGGCAATGGACTGTATCGGCAAAGGAAAACATTGGCTCCCGAAAAGGGAGGGGACCCACCGTCAGGTGGGGAGGATTTTCCGTGCCGATACAGCCATTGCCTGCAACCGTAGAAGCAATGACCTTCAGAATACGTGCGGTCCGCAACCGCCTCGGCCTATCAACTACAGCAAATGCTCCAGAATGTCACTGACGCACTCCAGCTCCAGAAAGCGTTCGTTTTCCGGAGTGTACGGGAGCTGTTCGTGGGCCCAGGTGACGTGAGAGGGAATGTAGGCGGCATAGGCACCCAGCTCCAAAACGGGCATGATGTCCGATCTCATAGAATTGCCGATCATCAGGAAGTTGTCTGGCGGGCAATCCAGGTGGTGCAGCAGTTTGGTGTACTCGGCAAGGGTCTTGTCGCTCATGATTTCAATGTGGTGGAAATACTTCTCCAGCCCTGACTTTCTTAACTTCCGCTCCTGGTCCAGGATGTCGCCTTTGGTGGCAACGACCAACCGGTAGCATCCGTTCAACCGCTCCAGGGTTTCTTCTACACGCGGGAGCAGTTCAATGGGTTTTTGTAACATATTCCGGCCCAGTTTCATGATATCTTGTACCGTAGCGGCCGGCAAGGTGTTGTTGGAAATACGGATGGCTGTATCTATCATGCTCAGCACAAAGGCTTTTATACCGTACCCGTACCATTCCAGGTCCTGCATCTCTGTCTTGTACAATTCTTCTATGACTTGCTCTGCCGGCATGTAGTCACTCAGCATGTCGCAAAGCTTTTTTTCTGCTTCCCGGTAAAACAGTTCGTTCTCCCATAAGGTGTCATCGGCATCGAACGCTATGGTTTTGATCTTTTCTTTCATTGTGACTGCAAAGATAAGAAAATGTGGTACCGTTGTTTTTCGTATTTTAGGGGCAGCAAACGAATAAACCATAACAGACAGACATATGAAACCTTTTTCTGAATTGATTAAGCGGCGTCAGAGTACGCGCGCATATATAGACAAACCCGTTGAAAAAGAGAAGATTCTGCAATGCTTAGAGGCGGCTCGGTTGGCTCCCTCGGCAAATAACCAGCAGCCCTGGAATTTTGTGGTGGTGGACGATCCGCAACTGAAGATCCAGGTGGCGGAAAGCACGGCCAGCCTGGGGATGAACAAATTTGCGTCCCAGGCGCCGGTACTGGTAGTGGTGGTGCTGGATAAAGAGCGTGTTATATCCTCACTCGGCGGACTGGTGAAGGATAAAAATTTCTGCGATTACGACGTAGGTATGGCCGTCAACCAATTTTGTTTGCAAGCGGCCGAGCTGGATCTGGACACGTGTATCATGGGCTGGTTCAAAGAAGAGAATATCAAGAAGCTGCTGCAGGTTGATAAGAAAAGACGCATTGCCTTGCTGATTGCCCTGGGGTATTCAGAAGCTCCCGTCCGTGAGAAGAAACGGAAACCCCTGGAAGAAATGAGCAGTTGGAACGCGTACAGGAAACAGTAACATCATGAAAGAACGTGAATACTATCTGAATCTATTGGATACGCACATCAAAAACCCCAAGATGATTGCGCACTCGTTGGCTTCGGAAGCCGTTATGAGGGCGTTAGCCCGCAAGTTTGGGGAAGATGAGAATGTGTGGGGCCTGGCCGGGCTGTTGCACGATATAGATGTGGAATGGACCGAGGCCGATTCGCTCCGTCACGGACCGGAAGGCGCCGCCTTTTTGCAGGAGCATGATATACCGGCCGAGGTGACCGAGGCCATCCGCTTACACAACGAACGCGCTGCAGGTGGGGAGAAGCGCAGCACCCGGCTGCACCACGCACTGGCCGCGGGAGAAACCATCACCGGGTTAATCTTCGCTGTAGCGCTGGTGTATCCGGACAAAAAAATATCGAGTGTCAAGCCCAAGTCGGTCACCAAACGTATGAAAGAGAAACTGTTTGCAGCCTCGGTCAAACGGGAAAACATCAGCGAATGTGAACAAATAGGCATACCGCTGCCGGAGTTCGCACAACTGGCCCTGGAAGCACTGGCTCCCATAGAAGAGCAGCTCGGCTTTTAAAAGCCTGTTTCCCGGTTGACCGCAAGTGTAGAATTATATCCTCGGTTTCAGAATAATCCGCATGATTAGAGATACCAGGTATATGAGCCCGCCGTAAATGGTGGGTATAAGGGCAATCTTAATGCCTGAGGCTATAAGGTCCATAGAAACGTCACCTGCCTTGCTTATGGCATCCCCGGCCTGAGCAAAACCAAGAAGTGTTGACAGAATTCCCAGAATAAGAGCTATATGTCCAATCTCGCGCACCCAGGCCGGAGCTTTCCATACGGCAATAAATAAAAAGACCAGTACTATGGTCAAGAGTCCCATAAAAAGAGGACCACCTTCAATAAAAAAACGTAACATACTATTATTGTTTTAATTGGTTACTACAAAAGTACACCACCTTATGCTCAGGGCCAAGGTCGAATCCGTCTGCTAAGGTGTCATAACCACCTTTTGAGGAAAATGCCTATTTTTGAATATGAAAAAGCATTTCAGCCTGGCGTATTGGTTTGGAGTCGTGCTGGTGATGAGCCTGGTATTTACCAATATTGTAAACGGATATTCCAAAGCTTTATTGCTGGCCATCATGTTCCTGCCCGGAGCGTTGCTGGCCAAATACCTTATGAAAGACCTGGCCTTTGAAAACAGGCGCAAAGGTATATTGCACAGTTTCTGCCTGGCCGCTTCTACGTTGCTTACAGAATATTTGTGTATCATTTTTACCAGCTGGTACCTGCTGAAACTCTACCCCGACACCCTACCCGGTCTCATCTTCAATCCCATCCTTATCTGGCTGCTGCTGGCTGTGTTTGTCGCCATGGAGCACCTCCTGCAACGTTACCTGGTAAAAACCGTACCGCCCAATGAATACATCACTTTTACCTCGGATCGTAAAAAAGTCACATTAAAGATTGATTCCATGCTGCTGGTAGAATCATGCGATGCCGAGGTCTGGATACGTACCGACAGCCAAACGGACTACCGTACCAAGATGAAAATCTCGCAATGGGAATCGGTTCTGGACGAACGCTTTATCAGGGTGCACCGCTCCTTCCTAATCAATGTGAACCATATCACACACTCCACCGCCAACCAGGTGACAGTAGGGCCTTATACCATAGAAGTTTCCAGAAAGTATAAGGACGGTTTTAAGAAATGGATACTTGACGCGCAGTAAGAATCTGCTTAAGAAAATATCCGGGAGCCTGGACGTACCAAAGCTCCCGGATATATCATGTGGCAACGGCCACCCGGATTATTTTACACTCTTCAACTTCTTCGCATCTTTCCAACTGCCTTTTATAAACACCGGCGGAGCCAGCGGTTCGTATTTTTCTACCGTTGCAGGTGCGGCAGCAGTCTTTGCAAGATTAGGAGCATCGAATGTGGCAAATTCCTCAAAAGAAGCCTCTCTGTTCTCGGACAGTCGTATAATGCGCTTGTATATGGCAAACCGTGACGGTGCGTTGAAGCCACCGGTATTGTTACGCATTATGCTGTTATAGGTAGGTCTCCATGCTCCATGAGCACATGTGAGTCCGCCTTCATAGATACCCACTACATCTTTATAGCGTGCATCACTTAACATGACCGACCATTGTATCTTGGCCGGATCAGATGTGACATCCACATTAGCTCCCCAATCCAGATCGTCTCTTTGGTAAATAAAACAATTTTTCGCATCAGCAGATATTGTTCCTGAATAAGCATATTCATCCAGCAATTTTCCAAAACCGTGACCGGCACTTTCGTGTACAAGCGTTTTAGCAAATGCCGGCTCTGAATATCCGATTATCGGAACATATCCAATGGCAGCGTTGTCTTCATACATACTACATGTTCCTGAGTAGTTGGGCGAGTTGACTATAACGGTAACAAGCGTTTTTGTCATATCCACACCCGGTACTTTCAGGGCATATTCAAATACCTTCTCATTATTGCCGCCCACAAATGTACCAATACCAAAAAATGTACCGAAGGCTGTTTCGCAGTTCTCCTCCGTAATTTCCTTGTTCTTGGAGACGGCAGCCACGGAATATACATCAAAACGATTACGTAGAGAAGTATAGGGCTCTTCGCTAAAAAATGCCTCCACAGCTTTATTCACCCACATATCAAATGAACCATTAGCATGATCCTTGTCGGTAAATGCATCCCCTGTAAAGACGAGTTTTATGCCCGTTCCTGCCGTATGTGTCTGGATTGTCCTGACTGTTCCGTCTGCCGAATAATCCGTGGAAGAATAATAACTATGTCCTGAACCTTCGCCCAGTTTATCTGCAATAAAAGCTTCTAGGTCATTGCGGCTCTGAGAGAAAGCATAAGTAGAGAAAACCATATTCCCTTTTTGATCCACCACATGGATTGTCGGTGAACCTCCGCTCAGCATTGAGTAATAAGCATCTTGATACTTCCCGGTTATATATATTGTTCTCCACGGCATACCTAAATTATCCGCAATCTCCTTCAGCTTCTGATCTGTCATCCCCATCTCATTATAAATGTGATCTTGAGTTGAATAGCCAATAACATCAAGACCTTTAGATTTATACTGATTATAGAGTGAAATGAGTTTAGGATGAAACGCTGAAGCATAACCACACCATGATTGCCATAAATATAATACCGTGTATTTATTTGAGCTGTATTCCTCTCCAAGGTTAATTCTTGAACCGGCTACATCATTGAAAGTAAAATCGGGAGCGGGAAAATAGGTCAAGTTAGAGATGTCAAAATTGTTCCCAGCTATTATATCTGCCCATAATTTTTGCCATATATTGGGATTGTTCAGAATAGAAATTGGAATAGTACCCGACAGTTTGTTTATACTAATGTTGAAGTCTTCAAGATTGTTCAAAGAGCCAAGTTCATCGGGCAATGAGCCTGAAAATGAATTATTGTAAAGAAAAACCTGTCTAAGATTACTCATTTGCCCCATAGAACTTGGTAAAGGTCCCGTGAATTTATTCCAACTTAGGTAAAGAATCCTCAATTTAGAGAGTTGTGCTATCTTGGGCGACAATTCACCGGAAAGCTTGTTGTCCGCCAAATACAGATTCTGCAGTTCCGAGACCGAGAACAGTTCGTCCGGGATTCCACCTGTCAAGTCATTACCTGTTAAATAAAGTACTTCCAGTGCTTTCAGTTTTCCAATCTCAGGTGGAATAACTCCGTGGACTCCGATGTTCCACCCTAAATTTAAGTTTTTTAATTTAGTGAAATCTCCGATTTCAGGAGGAATAGTGCCGGAGAGATTATTTTCCGGTAGGGATAGTGCAACGACAAACCCATGTTCATCCGTCGTAACGCCATACCACTCTCCAAGAGGTTTATCAGAGCCCCAGCTATCTTTTTTATTCCATTGATTCCCATGCAATGCGTTGTACAGCGCCATCAATGCAGGCCTCTGTCTTTGCAGGTCTTCGTCAACACCCTGGGTGATGGTAATAAAACTTTCCTTACCGGCACCTGTAACTTTGACCTGACCCACCCTGCTTGCATCATACTTGTTTTCAGCAATTTGCAACACAATATTGTAATCTTCCAGCCCTTTTGTGCGGGGATTGGTAATGGAAATCCAATCCTTTGCCCCTTCCGTCACGCTACACGTATATTCAATATTGGTAGAAACAGGTACTTTCAACTCTCCGCCCTTGCTGCCTATTTCATACTCTTGCTGAGTCACAATCAGTTCATCTTTCTGACTTTGGGTAACTGTGACAGTAACAGATTGGCTTTCATAAGCAACGGTAACGGTCCCTGTTCTTGCATCGTACGATTCGTTCTTTGCTGCCAGCAAAATAATCGTATAGTTGGATAGTGCTTTTGTCTGGCTAACTGACAACCAGGATGTAGCATTCTCCGAAATAGCGCAGGTATAAGTTACATTTGCCTTAACGGGTATGGTAACATTACCACCGTCTTTACCAATGGAAAATGTACTCCCGGTAACTTGAAAACCCTTCTTCTCGGCCTGCTGAACAGTGATAGTTTGGGTGGCTTCCCCTGCAGAAAGCATTACAGTTGCACTCCTTACATCATAACCGCTATTCTCTGCAGCAGATATCTTAATCTTGATATTTTCCCCGGCACTACCCGATGCGGGAGAAACAGATAGCCAGGATTCCGAAGATCTGGCTGTCCAGTCATAATTTGTACTGAATACAAATTCAGAGGAGGCAGAGCCGGCCTCTAAGGAAATGGATTGTGAACTCCCGGGCGTGATATAAGGCTCCTTAGTACACGAGACAATGCCGGTAAATACTACCAACACTGTAAACAGATAGGGAATAAATCTTTTCATTATGTTGTCATATTGATTTATCGGTTACTTCTTCTTCGCATCTTTCCAACTGCCTTTTATAAATACCGGCGGTGCCAGCGGTTCGTATTGTTCTACCGCTGCAGCGGCGGCAGTGGGTCTTCCAATATTGGGAGCATCGAATGTGGCAAATTCCTCAAACGAAGCCTCCCTGTTCTCGGACAGTCGTATAATGCGCTTGTATATGGCAAACCGGGACGGTGCGTTATAACCGCCTGTATTCAGGTGCATGATACTGTTATGCGTGGGCCTCCAGGCTCCTGAAGCATACGTCAAGGCACCCTCATAGATACCTACAACATCCTGGTAGCGCGTATCACTTAACATGACCGACCATTGTATCTCGGTCGGATTGGACGTAATATCTACGTTCCCTCCCCAACCCAGTTCATCTCTCTGGTGGATAAATTCATTCTTCGCGCTCGTAGGAATGGTTCCTGAATAAGCGTATTCATCCAGCAATTTACCAAAACCGTGTCCCCCGCTTTCATGCCTGATCAGCTTGGCAAATTCCGCCTCTGAATACCCCGAGATTGTCGAATAACCAATGGCCGCGTTATCTTCATACATATAGCATGTACCCGAATAATTGGGCGAATTGATCACAACGCTAACCAGGGTTTTTGCCAGGTCAACACCGGGAACTTTCTGTGCATAAGTGAATACTGCCGCATCATCTCCGCCCACTTTTGTTCCGGCACCAAAATAGGTGCTAAATGCTGTTTCTGAATCATCCGTAATCTCGCGGTTCTTTGATACGGCAGCCACGGAATACACATCAAAACGATTCCGTAACGAGGTATAGGGTTCTTCACTAAAGAAAGCCTCTATTGCCTGATTCATTCTTGTATCAAAAGAACCATTAGCATGGTCCTTATCTGTAAATGCATCGCCGGTAAATATAAGTTTTATGCCTTCTCCTGCCGTATGCGTCTGGTATGTCCTGATTGTCCCGTCTGCCGAATAATCTGTGGAAGAATAATAACTATGTCCTGAACCTTCGCCCAGTTTATCTGCAATAAAAGCTTCCAGATCATTGTAGCTCTGAGAGAAAGCATAAGTAGAAAATACAATGTTGCCGATTTTATCAATAACATGAATAGATGGTGAATTACCCCGAGTCATCATGGAATAATAGGCATCATGGTACTCTGGAGTCACGTATATAGTTCTCCATGGCATACCTAATTGATCAGCTGCCTCCTTAAGCTTCTGGTCTGTCATGCCCATCTGATCATAAAGTTGATCAGAACTTGAATAGCCGATAACATCCAAACCTTTGGATTTATACTGATTGTAGAGTGAAATTATTGTAAGATGAAACGCTGTGGCATAGGGACACCAGGTAGTCCAGTAATAGAGTATGGTGTATTCATTTGAGCTGTATTCCTGGCCAAGATTAATGTTGTTGCCTTCTACGTCATTGAACGTAAAGTCAGGTGCCGGGAAATAGGTAAGGGTGGAAAGATCAAAATTATTATAGGCTATAATTGTACCCCAGAATTTATCCCAGATATTGGGATTGTTAAGAATAGAAATGGGTATAATACCCGAGAAATTATTGGTAGCCAGGTTGAGGGTTGTAAGATTATTCAACGTTCCCAGTTCATCGGGCAGTGAGCCCGAGAATGAATTGTTGTTGAGATCTACCTGGATAAGACTCATCTGTCCCAGTTCTTTTGGCAAGGGTCCTGAAAAATTATTGATACCCAGCCGTAGGTCAAGTAGCTTACTTAAACCGGCAATTTTGGGTGATAGCTCCCCGGAAAAGTTGTTGTTACCCAGATTCAGGGAAAATAATTCAGGAAGGGAATACAACTCTTCCGGAATTTCTCCGCTCAGTTCATTTCCATACAGATTCAGAATTTCCAGCTCCTTCAGGTTTCCTATTTCAGCGGGAATACTTCCGCCTATGCCGTAGTTGTATCCCAGATAAAGAGCGGTAATCTTCACCAAATCTCCGATTTCAGCAGGTAACGTGCCGGAAAGGTTGTTTTCCTGCAGCTCCAGTTGGATAACATCCCCATTCCCATCCGTCGTTACCCCATACCACTGGCCAAGCGGTTTGTCAGAGCCCCAGTTGTCTTTGTTAACCCACTGATTCCCATTCAATGCGTTGTACAGCGCCATCAATGCAGACCTTTGAACGGCTGCCGGGTCCCAGGTTAGTTGAGTGATGGTAATAAAACTCTCTTTACCGGCACCTGTAACTTTGATTTGACCCACTCTACCTTCGTTACCCTCGTTTTCAGCAATTTGCAATACAATATTGTAATCTTCCAGCCCTTTTGTGCGCGGATTGGTAATGGAAATCCAATCCTTTGCCCCTTCCATCACGCTACACGTATATTCAATATTGGTAGAAACAGGTACTTTCAACTCTCCGCCTTCACTGTCTATCTCAAACTCTTTCTGACTCATAATCAATTCATCTTTCTGACTTTGGGTAACTGTGACAGTAGCAGATTGGCCTTCATAAGCAATGGTAACGGTCCCTGTTCTTGCATCGTACGTTTCGTTCTTTGCTGCCTGTAAAATAATCGTATAATTTGACAAGGCTTTTGTCCGGCTAACCGACAACCAGGATGTAGCACCCGCCGAAACAGTGCAGGTATAAGTCACATTGGCTTTTATGGGTATGGTGATATTGCCACCGTCTTTACCAACAGAGAACGTAGTACCGGTAAGCTGAAAGCCTTTCTTGGCAGCCTGTTTAACGGTAAGTTTATATTTCTTTTCGCCTGCCGTAATGGTTATATTGGCACTTCTGGCATCATAACTCGTATTTTCTCCGACAGATACCTGTAGGGTGATGTTTTCACCGGCACTGCCGGAAGCAGGAAAAACAGACAACCAGCTGGCTGAAGCTGTGGTAGTCCAGTCAGCTTCGGGGCTGAATACATAGTCATAAGAAGAAGTACCGGATGCTATTGTAATGGTTGTTTGCGATCCCGGAGTTTGGGGATTTTTTGTACACGAAACAAGGTGCGTAAGCACAATTAAAAATAGTACAAGCAGTGAGGGTAGACGTTTCATAATTTACAGATTTAAATAATATGCAAATGTCGAAAATTTTTGAATCTGTTGTCATTGGTACAATATAATTTTTAACTTTATATCCAACTAATTATGGCACAGAAATGAGATCGAAAATTCAATTTCTTTTGAATGGTGATCCTGTAGCCTTGGATTTCTCGGAATACGGCACACCGGATCCCCAGATTACTGTATTGAAATACCTGAGAGACTTCAGAAAAATGACAGGAACAAAGGAAGGCTGCGGCACAGGAGACTGCGGTTCCTGCATGGTGGCTCTGGCGCAAAAAGATACAGCAGGCAACACCGTATTGTACGCGGCAAACGCGTGCCTGATGTTGCTGGGCATGCTGGACGGCAAGCACCTGATAACCATCGAGGGCATTGCAAAAAACGGGAAATTGCACCCCGTACAACAGGCCCTGCTACACAGAAAAGGAACACAATGCGGGTTCTGCACTCCCGGAGTTGCCATGTCTTCTTTTGCGGCGTACGAGACCGGGAGAAAATTCACGCCGACAAGCATACAGGAAATTCTTTCCGGCAACTTGTGCCGGTGTACAGGATACGAGAGCATACGAGAAGCCCTCACAGACCTGAATGCAACGGTACAGTCCCTTAGAGAACCAACTATTGAATTACCGCCTGCCCTCCCCGGAGAATTCTTTTGGGAAGGAAGCATGGGTCCTTATATAAAACCACAAACGGTATCCTCCCTGTTGGAATACAAACGCAAATACCCCCGGTACCCCATCGTATCTGGTGCCAGTGATTTTAGTGTCAAAAACATCCTGGAAGAACCGGAACAACGGCCGTTGATTGACACGTCGGACCTGGAAGAACTGAAACAAATCCAAAGGGAAGAGGGATGGGTAACACTGGGTGCAGGAGCTTCTGTGGAAACTTTCAAAAACATGCTCGTTCCCCTATACCCTGCCGCGGAAGCCTACCTGCTTTCTTTTGCCTCGTTACCGGTCAGAAACAGAGCCACAATAGGTGGCAGCCTGGCCGGAGCTTCTGCTGTGGGCGACATTATGCCTTTGCTGCTGGCCCTCAATGCACAACTTAAATTAAGAACTTCCGGCGGCAGCCGTACGGTAGCCTGTAAAGGATTTAATACCGGCTACCATACCCACCTGCTGGCACCGGATGAAATCATTTATGCCGTCCGGATTCCTATCCCGTCAAAAACCCGAAAGCTGTTTGCCCATAAGCAATCCGCAAGAAAAGACATGGACATATCTACCCTTACCTTTTGCCTTTGTTTTGATGTGGTAAACGGAATTGTATGCAACGCCTCCTCCGGATTTGGAGGCATGGCCCCTACCCCTGTCAGTTCAAAGGAACTGGAAGACTTTTTAAACGGCAGGCCTTTCTCGGAAGAAACGTTCGCCGGGGCCTCGGCCCTCATGCCGCAACTCTTTTCCACCATAAGCGACGTGAGAGGCTCTGCCGGCTACAGAATGAAGGTAGCTTCCCATTTGCTGGTAAGCTGTTTTTTAGAAACACATGGAAGAAATCATGACAGATAAAGGATTGGAAACACACGTAAGGGGCACAACCCTGTTTCTGGACGATCTGGACAAGCCGCACAACCTGCTTTGCGGGTTTGTGTTCCCCAGCCCCGTAGCTCACGGGATCATCCATGAAATAGATATAACAGAAGCCCTGCAATGCCCGGGTGTACATGCTATTCTGTCTGCTAAAGACATTCCGGGAGTGAATTCTATGGGACCGGTGGCCGAGGACGAACCCGTTCTTGCCGCAGGTAAGGTGGAGTATGCCGGACAGGCTGTTTTGTTGGTAGCTGCCGACAACAGAGCCTGTGCCAAAAAAGCCATGGAAAAGGTAAAAATCCGGATAGAAGCACTTCCGCCGGTGCTGGACCCGCAAGTGGCTTTTGAAAGCCGAGACTTCCTTTTCAACCCCCTGCATATGGAACGAGGCGATACCGGGAGCGGCTTTGCCTCGGCAGACCATACCGTGGAAGGCAAGCTGGAAATTGGAGGACAGGAACACTTTTACCTGGAAACACAAGGCTCCCTGGCCCTTCCCCTGCCCGATGGCAGCCTGCGTATTACCTCGGGTACACAAGACCCCACGGCCAACCAACTCGCCGTTGCCAAAGTACTGAACATAGAAGCCTCAAAAGTAGAGGTGACGGTACATGTGATTGGCGGCGGCTTTGGAGGAAAAGAAACGCAAAGCACCTGGTGTGCCGTTTGGAGTGCGCTACTGGCTACTGCTTGCAACAGACCTGTGCGTATGGTGCTGGACAGAAGGGAAGATATGGTATTTACGGGCAAAAGACACCCGGCCGTGGTATATTACAAAGCAGGCTATACGAACGAAGGGTTGCTTACGGCGTACAGCAGCCGTTTTCTGTTTGACTGCGGCTATTGTTCAGATTTGTCGTACGCCATTCTGGAACGGTGCATGTTGCATCTGGACAACGCCTACTACATCCCTGCCATCCAATCGGACATCTACCCCTGCAAAACAAACAAAGCTTCCAATACAGCCCTCAGGGGTTTTGGTGCCCCGCAGGCCATTGCCGTAATTGAGCATATTATGGAAGAGGTGGCAGCTGCCCTGGAGTTGGACCCGGCTCTGGTAAGACAAAGAAATTTCTACGCAAAAAAGGGCCGAAACGTTACGCCGTACGGGCAGGTTGTGAAAGAAAACGTGCTGGAAGCCATTTTGAATCAGCTGCTTACATCCTCCGATTACGAAAAGAGAAAGCAGGCAGCTGCCGATTTCAACAGGATAAATAAATTTACCAAAAGAGGTCTGGCGCTGGTGCCCGTCAAATTTGGTATTTCTTACACCACTACCTTCCTGAACCAGGGAGCAGCCCTTGTCAACCTGTACAAAGACGGGTCCATGACCATCCACCAGGGCGGTGTGGAAATGGGTCAGGGGCTGTACGATAAAATGAAAACCGTGGCGAGCCGGGAATTCGGTCTGAAAAAAGAGGCCATCCGCATCTACCCGGTCAATACCATGGTCATTCCCAACACCTCGGCTACGGCCGCTTCTACAGGATCTGATTTGAACGGACATGCCATCAAGAAGGCCATTGACCGGTTAAAAAAACGACTGAACGATTTCATTGTCACCACGTACAACATACCCCTCCGTTCTATCGTTTGGGAAAATTCTCTGGTGTACGATAAAAACAAACCGGACATAAAGTACCCCCTGCATGACCTGGTACAGAAAGCACATAGGGCCCAAATCAGTTTGAGTGAGCAGGCATTTTACAAGACACCGGGGATATTTTTTGACAAAGCCACATGTAAGGGAAAACCGTTCTATTACTATGTGACCGGCATGGCACTCACAGAAGTAGAAGTGAACATGCTTACCGGGGCTTTCCGAATCGTAAGGACAGACATTCTCCACGATGTGGGAGACTCTTTGGATTGGGCCATTGACAAGGGCCAGATTGCCGGTGCCTTTGTCCAGGGAATGGGCTGGGTTACGTTGGAAGAATTGATTCACAACAACCGGGGAATCCTGCTTACATCCGGCCCCGACACGTATAAAATACCGGGAATAGCCGACATCCCGGAAGATTTCAGAATTCATCCTTTTCCCGGGAATCCTTTTAAAGGAGGAATTCTGGGCAGCAGGGCCATTGGGGAGCCTCCCCTGATTTATGGTTTGTCTGTATGGCTGGCCATTAAAAATGCCCTGAGTGCCTATGCCGGCCGGCCAGTGATTCTGGATATACCGGCCACAAAAGAAAGAATTGTAATGTGTGCCTCTGCTTATGGAAAACTGGTTTAAAAACACAAGAATTACGCTCCTGTTCGGTACCCTGTGGGGAGTAACGGAGCTTGTCTGTGGTTACCTGCTCCATTTGGTAACCCTGCCGGTTGCCGGTGCTTTGCTGATGCCCGTAGGCATCTTGTGCATGTACTACACCTTTAAGCAAACCGGAAAAATTTACCACGCCGTGCTTGTTTCTGTACTGGCAGCCGGCATCAAACTGATTACGTTGTTTGTCATCCCTGCCGAGGCTATGCATCTGGTTGTAAATCCGGTAGCTGCCATACTCCTCCAGGGGGTATGCAACATGCTTCCCATTTTGTGCCTACAGGGAATACAAGAGAAAAGCCCGCTGACACACCTGTACGTATCGCTTGCTGTCTTTTTCCCGGGCATTCTTCTTTACAAACTGGCCTTTACCTTGTTTCAGCAACTGTTGCATCACCTGAGCGCAGCTCCCGTGCTGGCCGGTCTGAACGTGTGGGATGAAAGCGCCTATTTCTTTGGCGAGACCCTGGTAAGCACGCTGGTGTTTGGTTTTATGATATACGTCACGGAGTTAAAGAAAAAACAACGCTACCCCGCCCACACTCAACACAGCCCCCACCACCTGCTCCCAGGTAATTCTGCGTTTTAAAAAGAAATACTCGGGCAGCAAAATCAGGATGGGTACCGTGGCCATAATGGTAGAAGCCACCGCTGTATTGGCATGCTGCACGGCCATCAAAGACAAAGTAACCCCTATATAAGGACCAAACACAGAACCTGTAACAGCACTCCGTACGGCTTTTTTGTCTTTCAACGAGCCAACAAAACGCTTCGTATCCCCTTTTATCAGGATTATCAATGCAAACAACACCATGCCTGTAATAGTCCGCATTTGCGTGGCTGCCAAGGGAATATAAAGAGCGTTGGCCGGTTGGTACACTTTTTCATACGCCAGCATGCCTTGCTTGCTCAGCACAATACCCACCCCCTGCCCCAAGGCTCCTACCAACGCAAAGAGCACGCCTTTAACGGGCAGCTGCATACGCAGTTTGTGGGTATTTGTTCCGTTTTGCTTTCTAAGAATGGAAATGGAAATACCCGTAAGGGTCAACAACATACCGGCCAGTGCCATCCAGGACATTTTTTCCCCCAACAACAAAAAACCAAACACCGCAGCAAAAGGCGGAGCCAGCGTCATAATCAGCTGGGAAAAACGAGCCTGAATCAGGTTGTAGGATGCAAAAAGAAAGTAATCCCCCATCACAAACCCTACAAGACCCGATAAAGACATCCACCACCACGTGGCCTTGTCTGCCCCCACCGGCAGGAAATTTCCGCTGAAAAGGAGCAACGTCAGGCCAATCATCAAAAAAGCACAAACCAGGCGGATCAGGTTCAGGTTGACAGAGCCCAGCCTCTTCCCGGCATGTTCAAAAAACAGCGCACTCAGCGTCCAAAAGACAGCTACTCCCAGGGCAATGGTTTCTCCTCTCATAAGCAGTCAATCTTACAGCAGCAACAGGCTGACGGCCATAACGGCCATACCGGCAATAAACCCCATGATGGACAGGTGGTGTTTTCCAAAACGCCCCGCTGCCGGCAACAATTCGTCAATGGAAATGAAGACCATAATTCCGGAAACAGCTGCCATGACAACTCCTTCCATCTGCGGTGTCCAAAAAGGAAACAAGACCAGCATGGCTACCAGGGCTCCCAACGGCTCGGCAAGGCCTGAAAGAAAGGAAAACCAAAAAGCCTTTTTCCTGCTCCCGGTAGCATGGTAAATGGGTACAGAAACGGCAATACCTTCCGGAATATTATGAATGGCAATAGCCAGTGCAATGGGGATGCCCACATCCAGACTTCTCAGACCCGACATAAAAGCGGCAATTCCTTCCGGAAAATTGTGAATGGTAATGCTCAAAGCAAGCATGATTCCCATTCTTTTGAGCCTTTTTCTTTCCTGCATGTCTTCCGACAAATGCACTTCATGGGGGTTTTCATCCTCTGGAATAAGAAAGTCAATAATGGCAATAAAAGCGATACCCCCAAAAAAAGAAAGAACCAAATACAGGTCACTCAATACCTCCCGGGCTCCGGGCATCAATTCCATAAAAGAGATATACACCATAACACCGGCTGAAAACCCCAGGGAAACAGATAAAAAATTGGTGTTGGTTTTTTTAGTCAGCAACGCTGCCAAAGAGCCTATTCCTGTAGATAAGCCTGCGAAAAGCGTTAAGGCAAAGGCAAGTAAGATTTGAGAACTTTCAAATTCCATAATCCGGGTATTTAGAAAGTCAAAAGTAGTACTTTTTACATAATTTTTTAATTTCCATAGGAAACTATTACCTTTGTCAATTATTTAATATGTGAACTAAATATTTCAATACTTACTACAAAATTCAAACCCATGAAACATGTCATAATTGGTGGCGTTGCTGGAGGCGCTACAACTGCGGCCAGAATCAGAAGAAATGATGAAAATGCAGAAATCATCATGTTCGAAAAAGGAAAATACATTTCCTATGCAAACTGCGGATTGCCTTACTATATTGGAGGTGTTATCAAAGACAGGGAAAACTTATTTGTCCAGACTCCCGAAACATTTGGTACCCGTTTTAATATGGATGTTCGTATCAATTCAGAGGTCATTGCCATTGACCCGGAAAAACACCTTATTACCGTCCGGACTGCCGACGGAGAGGAGTATAAGGAAAGTTACGACAAACTGCTGTTGTCCCCGGGAGCCAATCCCGTGAAGCCTCCCCTGCCGGGCATAGATTCCGAAGGGATCTTTACTATGCGAAATGTAGATGATACAGACAATATCAAAGCCTACATGAAATCCCATCCCATTCGCCGGGCTGTTGTAGTTGGTGCCGGATTTATTGGGTTGGAAATGGCGGAAAACCTACACGAAGCAGGTGCCAAAGTGTCTATTGTAGAAATGGCTGACCAGGTGATGACTCCCATTGATTTTTCCATGGCAGGACTCGTTCACCAACATTTGTATCAAAAAAACATATCGCTGTATTTGAACCAGGCCGTAAAAGGCTTTGTACCTCTCCACGGCCCCGACCCTGCCATCCGAGTAGAGCTGAACAACGGAAGTTCATTGGAAGCAGATATCGTTATTCTTTCCATTGGAGTAAGACCCGAGACTGCACTTGCCAAAGGAGCAGGACTTCAAATAGGCAGTAGAGGTGGAATTTATGTAAATGAATTCCTGCAGACCTCCGAAAAAGATATTTATGCCGTAGGTGATGCCATAGAGTTCCCGCATCCCATAACGAAGGAACCCTGGCTGAATTACCTGGCAGGGCCGGCCAACAGGCAAGGAAGGATTGTAGCCGACAATATGGTGTTTGGTAACAAAATCAGTTATGAAGGTTCCATTGGTACTTCCATTGCTAAGGTTTTTGATATTACGGTAGCCGCTACGGGACTTGCCGCTAAAAAACTCAAACAACTGGACATACCGTACCTGACGGCCACTACCCATTCCAATGCCCATGCAGGGTATTACCCCAACGCCCTTCCGCTGAGTATTAAGATCACCTTTGACCCGTCCACCGGGCAATTGTACGGCGGACAAGTGGTTGGGTTTGATGGGGTGGATAAACGTATAGACGTCCTGGCACAAGTAGTAAAAAACAAAGGAACCATATATGATTTAATGACTCTGGAGCATGCGTATGCGCCGCCTTTTTCATCGGCTAAAGATCCGGTAGCCATTGCCGGGTACGTAGCCTCCAACATCCTTTGCGGAAAAATGAAACCTCTTTACTGGAGAGAAATGCAACATGCAAACGATGCAGAAGTCTTTAAACTGGACGTGCGCATTCCGGAAGAATACGAAATTGGTACCATCAAAGGGTCTGTTAACATTCCCCTGGATGAACTCAGGGAACGTTTGGACGAAGTTCCCAAAGACAAACCGGTGTACGTATTTTGTGCGGTAGGTCTTCGCGGGTACCTGGCTTCCAACATTTTGTCTGCACACGGGTATAAAGAAGTGTACAACTTGAGCGGCGGTTACAAAACCTACGAGGCCGCAGCAGAATCTGAACTGGAATCCGTTCCCATCCAACCTGCATTCACGTCGTCGTACAGCGACTCCGGTGACCCGCTGGTAAAACCGGATTCTGTAGCCCACCCCAGCCCGGCCAGTATAGAAGTCAATACCATAACTATTGATGCTACCGGTATGCAATGCCCCGGCCCCATTTTGAAAATCAAGAAAAACATTGATGCCATAAAACCGGGACAAAGAATAGAAATCAGCGCCACCGACCCGGGTTTTGAACGGGACGTAAAAGCCTGGTGTCAAACTACTGGCAACACCCTTATTGAGCAAACCAACAGCAAAGGAATTTTCCGGGCAGTAGTGGAAAAGAAATCGGAAAGCAGTGTTTCCGCCGGCCCGGTAGTACAAGCCGGTCCCAAAGGAAAAACACTCATCATGTTCAGTGATGACCTGGACAAAGCACTCGCCACGTTTGTTTTAGCAAACGGAGCTGCCGCAACAGGCGAAAAAGTAAGTATTTTCTTTACCTTCTGGGGATTGAATGTGATTAAAAAAACAAAAAAGCCGAGGGTGTCAAAAGATATCTTTGGGAAAATGTTTGGAATGATGTTACCTTCGCATAGCGGTTCTTTGAAACTATCAAAGATGAATATGTTTGGTGCCGGTAGTCGTATGATGCGCCACATCATGAAAATCCGTGGTATTGACTCGTTGGAAGATCTTCGCCGTCAGGCACTGGAGAACGGGGTGGAATTCATCGCCTGCCAGATGTCCATGGATGTTATGGGTGTTACCAAGGAAGAAATGCTGGATGAAGTTACTATTGGCGGTGTAGCAACGTACATGAACCGCGCTGTTCAATCAGATGTCAATCTGTTTATTTAATGTAGTAGCAAGCAGAAACATGACCAATTCTATCTGCCTTATGAAAGATGTCCTGAAGGCCTTTAATGATTTTGAAAAGGACCTGATTCGCACGCATTCCCTGTCCTTGAACGAAGCCATGTTGCTTTGCCTGCTGGGAGATCATGCCGAAGGAGCCCTCTCTGCATCTGACATTTCAGAAAGAACAGGATTTTCAGCTTCACATACATCCAAGGTGCTGAGATCGGCTGAATCACATAAATGGATCAGCCGGTCGCTTTGCACCCAGGACCGTAGAAAAATGCACTTTGAATTGACCCCGGAGGGAATCGCAAAACTGAAGCAATTAAAAAATACACCGGTAGCAGTTCCCCCTTTGTTTAATAATTTATTGTAAAATTTTTCTAAAACGTTGCCCGTGAAAAAACCAAGAATTCTGTTCCTTATCTGTATGGTTGCTATCGGCTTGTATTCCTGTGACAGGATTATGGAAACGCCGGAAGACACCAACATTCCCGAGCCCAAATATTTCAAAGAAGTGCTGCGTGACAGTACCTTTACCCTGGTACAGCTAAAAGATGCGCTCTTAAGCGTGTACCCTATTGATATAGGAAGTAACGAAAACCTGTTCAAGTTTATAGACTTGCTGGATTCAACACGCACTGTACACAGTACCGCTATTTCCTATATGACAAAAGACCCCCGGGGGAATGACATCCTTGCCTCGGGGCTTATTGTAGAACCTGTGGGCCAACGCTCCAAAGGAGTAGTACATTTTTTCCCCTCTGCAAAAATTGATAAATCCACGATAGGGAGCGAAATCATGCTCACTTTTGAAGGAGTTTTGGGTTTTTTTGGATATACCATAATCATTCCCGATCTGGTTGGATACGGCGTGAGTGATCATGTTGAATATCCTTTCCTGTATTCGGACAATACGGGACAAGTGTCCTATGACCTGCATTTAGCTGCTGCAGAATATTTTCAATCTATTGGCCGGACTTTCCCCAAAAAAGTAACCCTTGCCGGTTATTCTATGGGAGGAATGGGCGTTGTGGCGTTGCACCGACACATAGAACAACAAATACCACAAAAGTTTGAAATAGTACACTCGTATCCCGGTGGTGGTGTCTATGATTTGGGGAGGGCAGTTGATTTTTACAAGGAACACCGCCGGTGTGAATTTGCATTTTTACCATACATGTTTGTCTCTATGAACTTTTGGTACGACTTGAATCTGGACTATTCCCAAATTTTCATTGACCCCTTGCTTGCCAATATGGACGATTGGCTTTCACGCAAATACCTTTCGCATGAAATGAAAGAGTTTCTGGCGCCGGAAATGGATACTTACATGCATCCGGATTTCTTTACTCCGGAAGGGAATGTCCACCTGAACAAGGTAGATTCCTGCCTGAGGTTGCACTCCGTACTTGACGGCTGGGCACCCAAAGCTCCCATGACCATCGTCCATTCTGTAAACGATGCTGTGGCTCCCTTTACCATTGCAGAAGAGATGTACAACAATTTCAGGAAAAAAAGCAACCGCGTAACCCTAATGACAAGCACAGAAGACCATTTTTCATACGGCATAGAATACTTTGCCTCCCTTCTGATATATTTGACTATCAAGTAAAAATTTGACTACCAAGTAAAAAAGAGCCGGCCAAACAACCTGTTTAGCCGGCTCTTTTATTTACGCATCACTTGCTCTTTTATTTAATCTGAATGGTGTACTCCTTGGGTACAGCCGGAGATTTCATGTCTTTGGGAATGGTGATGTTCAATACTCCGTTTTCCATGGCAGCTGTTATCTTGTCCTTCAGAATATCTTCAGGCAACAGGAAAGCTTGTTCATAATGCGAGTACGAGAACTCACGTCTGAGGTATTTTTCGTCTTTGCTCCTCTCAGAGGAATCAACTTTCTTTTCCATGCAAATGATCAGACGGCCTTCCTGGTCCAGGCGAATGCAAAAATCTTCTTTTGTCATACCCGGAGCAGCGACTTCTACTTTATAATCTTTTTCGTTTTCTATAACGTTGATTGCAGGTGAAGTGTATCCTGCAACCCTTCTGTAACCTTCGTCTTCAAAAATTTCATTAAATAACGAGGGCCACCAATTGGGTGTTCTTCTGATAATTGGTAACATAATTTTATCCTCCATAATTAATTGTTAGACTTATTCTTTTCTAACACTAACTATTACAAAAAGGATACCTTACGCTACACCGGGCAATCAATCGGTCACATTGACAGATTATCAGTCATTTTGGCAATTATTTCCAGTTCAGCCACCGCTCCTTTTACAGGTAGTGCCGCTACCTCAAAAACAGCCCGGGCCGGGAACGGTTCCCGAAAATATTTAGCGTAGATAGTATTGAACAAAGGAAAATCAGCTATGTCTGTAAGAAACCCGGTGCATTTGACCACGTCTTCAAAACGGCAGCCTGCAGCTTCCAGAATATGACCTGCATTCTTAAATACTTGTTCTATTTCTTCTTCTTTGGAAGGTCCGGCTAATTTTCCGGTAGCCGGATCTAGGCCCAGCTGACCGGATACAAATAAAAAACCTCCACTAGCAACGGCTTGTGAATAAGGCCCCAGTGCCGGCGGAGCCGAGGGGGTGTGAACGGATGTTATTTTTTTCATAAGCTAAAACATATAATCCCATACAGGGAGTAAAATCGGTTTCGAAGAAAGGGCTTTGACTGCTTCCGGACTCAGGTACTTTTTATGAATTACAAAACGGAACATATATTCATCAAACCAGGTATCTGTAAAGGTCAGGTACCCTTTGTTCCCTGAAGCCTGACCCCAGCTGTTTTCAAATTCCCATTTAACAGGCACGTCATTTTCATCTGTATCACAGGCAATCAGCAGCATGGCATGAGCAGAACCGCTTTGCCGTGTCAGAATCCGGGCTTTTTTGTCCATGGACAGGGTAATACCCAGCAACGACTCGTAATCGTAATTGTTCACATCCAGAATTCCGGCTTCCCGGTCCATCTGCTTACCCACATCACAGGAAGTGTACATGGGTTCGTTGTCTTTAATGGAAGCCAGGGCAGCCTGTTTAATCTGATCGTTGGGCAAGTTTAAATACACCCAGTTGATACCTTCCAGGGTATTCCTGTAATTCTTGATTTCATATACACGGTAATACGCACGCGTTGGGTCGTTCATAATCATAATATAGTCGGCCGGCGTATAATCACTTTTCACAAGACTCTTGTAAAATTCCAACGGCGTTGTTTGCAGGGTAACCGTTTCTCCCTGCTTGTTTTTGTACCTGTATGAAAACTCTGCAGGAGGCTCTCCCAGACACAAAACCAACACACGGTATATATCTTTTAAAACCGTAGTTTTTTCCTCCCTAAGCTCTTTTTCACGAACTCCCTTCGCTGCCATTTCTCGTAGTGCATACCCGCCGCCCCGGAGCCGTTCGTTAAGTATGGAAACCATTTGACGTGTATTCTTTGAATGTTCGCTCTCGGGCATCACTTGTTCCGGAACTACTCCGTATTTTTCCGCCAGGTTGTAAAAGAGATTCCAAACGCCTCCGTCGGCAACCGGAGAAGAGAAAAACACGGTCACTTCCCTGTCATCCATGTCTTTGTGAGCCGTCGCGATAATGTTCTCCAGAAAAAGGTTGGATTTTTCCAACATATCCCAGAAATACAGATAGTTGTGAGAAAAGGCAAAGGCATCTGTCTGAAGCATCTCCCGGGCTTCCGGACGCAATACATTCAATGAAGTGAACATCCAGCACCTGCCGGAACTGTATTGATTTGTTATGCCTTTCACAGGCACCCTGTATTTGAAGAAATGATCTGTTTTGCCTGCGACTTCCCGGTTTTTTGCATTTTTAGTAATGTTGGCATCTCCCGTCAGTACGTTTTGAAGGGCCACGTCGCGGCTGTCTTTGACAAAACCGGTACGCAGTTCTTGCAGTACATTGGCGTCCAGTGTCTGCGCATAGGAAAACAAGCTGATGGCCATCAGCGAGCATAAAAGGAACGTTTTTTTCATAGTGCTAATCTTTCAGATAATAGTTTACTGTCGTAACCACCCTGATTCTTTTGATGTAGGGTGTATTCTCATCCCGATCCGTAATGGTAAATTGCCCCTGCGAAGCATTTTTGATTTTCCCCAATTTGCTCTCCGAGTCCTGGGCAAATTTTTCGGCTGCGGCGCGGGCATTTCTGGTAGCCTCCTCAATCATTTGCGGCTTAATCTGGTTAAGCCCCGAAAAAGTATATACCGTATTGTAGCGGTACTCCCCTCCAATGATGGCAATGCCCTGTTTCAGCAATTCTCCCTGGTCGCTTATCAACTTCCTTACCAGGTCAACCTTTGAAGAACTGACGGTTACCACAGATGTTACATTGTACCGGTAGGGTGCCGGAGATGTGGAGTACCGTTCTGCACTCATATCAATAATCTCGGGAGCGTTAATACCAATTTCTTCCGCATCGATACCATGCGATATAAGAAATTCTGTCAGAACCTTGTTGTTTTTGTTTATTCTTACATACAGATCCTGCAAGTTGTTTCCAATCTCTTTGTAAACCAAAGGCCAGGTTACTTTATCTGCAGGTACCTCCATTTCAGACAAACCTTTTACGTTGACCGTCCTCTCCTTTCCGGAAAAGCTGGTAAGCCCCTGTTTGAGCAACAATCCCAAAATTACCACCGCAATGGCAAGGGCAAGGGCTCCTATGTGTTGTGATTTCATAAGTAACAAAAATACAAATTTTATTGTAGTTTTGTACTACAAACAAATCATTATGGATACAATTGCACTGGGCTGCGACCATGCAGCCTTTTCGTTAAAGGAGAACATTAAAGAATACTTGACAGAACTGGGGTACCAAATCCTTGACCTGGGTACCTACAGTGAAGAAAGAGTCGACTACCCCGATTTTGGCATTGCTGTGGGAGAAGCTGTTGCGCGGGGAGAATGTGACAGAGGCATTGTGATGTGTGGTACGGGAATTGGCATATCCATCAGCGCCAACAAAGTTAAAGGAATCCGGGCTGCTGTCTGCAGCGAACCCTTCTCGGCCCGTTTATCCAAAGAACACAACAACTCCAATGTCCTGGCATTCGGTTCCAGGGTGGTGGCTCCCGAATACGCCAGAACCATTGTTAAAGCATGGCTGGATGCGACCTTTCAAGAGGGCCGGCATAGCCTGAGAATTGGCAAAATCTCATCGTATGAAGCAAAGCAGGACCATAGCGTGTTATGAAGCAGATGCTGCAAAAAATCTGAAGCCTTTTGCTTTTTTGAATTTTGTCCAGGAACTGGCCAATCTGGATGCCCTTAATTTGGGTTTTGGCTACGATCAACTGATTGAAAAAGAAAGTATCTGGGTACTATCCCGTATAAAAGCAGTTTGTGTACGCCCTCCCGTATGGAGGGAACGTGTTGTAATCGATACCTGGCACAAAGGTTCCGACGGCATTTTTTCTTTCAGGGATTTCTTAATTTTAACGGCAGATGAAAAAGAAGTGTTGGTGCGGGCCACCAGCTCCTGGCTGATCATCCATACGAAAACCCGTCGCATACAAAGACCTCAGCATTTTTTTGGTCCGGCTGCCGTACAGCAACAACCCCTCAGGCACGCCCTGGAAAAGCCCTGTGAAAAAATACCCGTTCCTTCCCATGAATTGGTGTTCGCAGAAACAAGAGAAGTCCGCTATTCAGATACGGACATGAATGCGCACATGAACAGTGCCAAATACATGGAATGGGCTATGGATTGCCTGCACAAAAAGCAACCTGTTCCACAAACGACAACCTCCTTTCAGATAAATTTCAATGCCGAGGCACGGTTTGCCCAGTCCGTAGATCTGTTTACAGCAGCAGTGGAACCCCAAAGCCGGTACGTCGAGGGAAAAAGGAACGGAGATAGTATCTTTCAGGCCCTTATTACAAGTTAAAGACCAACCTTCTCCCTTTTTCCTTTGCTTTTCATAACTTCTGTATATAAGTACCTTTTGATTTTAAGGGTCGGGGTCTTTTCAAATTCGTATTTCTGTTCCTGAATGCGCGTAATCCGTGACATTTTGCCCACCTTGCTGTTGACAAACTCCATAATTTCTGAGTACACTTCAGCAATATGCTCCCTAAGGTCTTCTTTCAGATCCTGAAAATATACAAGAGCCACAAGTTTTCCTTCTTGTTGTACTACTAAAGATTCCGTAACAAGCTCGTGCTGATTTAATATACTTTCAATATCCTCGGGATAAATATTTTCACCCGAAGAACCCACAATCATATTGCTCACACGACCTTTGATAAAAAGGCGGCCGTTCTTGTCCATCATGGCCAAATCTTTAGTACTGAACCAGCCGTCTTCTGTGAAAGCTTCGCTGTCTGCCTCCGGATTTTTAAAATACCCCTCCATAATACAAGGTGTCTTTACCTGCAACTCACCAATTCCTGTTTCCGGGTTCTTATCAGCCAGCCGTACCTCAATACCTTTCATTACAGGCCCTGTAGATTGCAAAAATGTATTGGGATGTACTGCACCGGCTATGAGAGGAGCCGTTTCTGTCAACCCATACCCGATAGAATACGGGAACCGGGCATCCCGCAGGAATTTCTCTGTTGCAGCGTTGATTTTAGAACCTCCTATTCCAAAGAAACGTATCCTTCCGCCAAAGGTGCTCATCAGTTTCTTACCGGCAATCCGGTGCAGAATACGACGTATAAACCGAATTTTATATACCATTTTCATAAGCCTGGTCTTGGTAAACCGGGCAAACACCTGACGGGTATAAATTTTTTCCATGATCAGGGGAACGGTAAGCATAATCGTAGGACGTACTTCCTTCAGAGCCGGAAGCATGCTGGTAGTTGTGGGAGGCACCCCCAGGTAAACAACAGAGCAACCCCACATGAACGCATACAGCATCCCCAGCGAACATTCATACGTATGGGAAAGCGGTAAAATTGAAAGAAAAACATCTTCCGGTACGAGTTCAATCAATGTCCTGAGCATATGCAGCTGGGCACACAGTGCTCTATGGGTAAGCATAACTCCTTTGGGCGAAGAAGTGGTTCCGGAAGTATAAATGATAGCCGCCAGATCTTCCGGTTGGGGAACAGCAGCCTGCGTTGCCTGGTTTTCTGCATGAAGAGCCCGTCCGCCAACGGCTTGTAAATTGGCAAGGCGGATGATAATATCCAGTTCTTCCCGGGTTTCTTTAGACACTTTCGCGTACAATTTGTCCGTAACAAAAAGCGCTTTGGATTCTGAATGTTTAATAATAGCATTCAACGCATCCGGCGAAAAGTCAGGCAGTATGGGAACAATCACAATACCCAAAGTAACGGCCGCAAAATAGCAAACGTTCCAGCTGGGCATGCTGGTACCCAGCAAAGCAGCTTTGTCTCCTTTCTGCATACCTGCCTGCAACAATTGCTGCCTTACCTGTTCAACTTGTTTGCCAAACTCACCATAGGTTAGCGTTTCTCCTTTATAAAGAGAGAAGGCTGTTTTATCTGCATATGTATGGATACTGTTGGTATAAATATGTTCCAGAGTGAGCAAGGAATTCTTCATGGCAAATGATTTTTCAATAAACATACAACAATAATGCCGACAAAGATATAATTTTTATTAAATTTACATCTATGAAAAAATGGTTAACCTTATGTACAGTATTGTGCGTTGTCCTTTCTGCATCTGCGCAAGACACTTTACGGCCCTATAGTGTAAAGGTTGTTGACAGAAAGGGCAAGCCCATTCCCGGACTTGTAGTTTCAGTAGCAAGCCGGGGATCAGCGTTTGTAACCAACGAGAAAGGTCTGGTAGAACTGGAAGCCGTCTCGGATGCAGATTCTCTTATTGTCTTTCTGCCAAATATTGGTGAAACCCATATTCCCTGTAAGGGAACGGACTCTGTGCAAATCACGGTAAGAAGCAAAACACGTTTTCGTGTCCAGGACAGAAAAGAGGTAGTTAATCTTAGAGCCAATCCTTCCAATACGATTGAAAACGTACCGGAATTGCTTAAAAAGCATCCCGCAAGAAACCTGGCAGAATTGCTCAGCGGACAAATCCCCGGTTTGTATATTTCAATGGGTCCCAGCGGGATGACAGCTAATATCAGGGGAATCAATTCTATCAAAAGCGGAACAGAACCGCTCATTGTAATTGATGGGATGGCCTATGATTCTTTTTCCGTAGTTAACTCGTTTCTTGATGTTTACAGCATCCAGTCCATACAAGTACAAAAAGACGGCGGACTGTACGGAGTGCGCGGTGCCAACGGAGTAATCATCATTACCACAAAAGGTTCTGCTGCCAATCCCCTGGCCTATTAGCCGGATTCTGTTTAGAAAAAATAGGAAAACACAACAGCTTGTGTACGGTTTCTGACGTTGTAATCTTCAAAAGCATCCTTTTTAAAAAGCCCTGAGATACCCCATTTCAGTTCATACCCCAGCTGAAAAGAAGCAGCCCTTAACCCCAGGCCAAATCCCACTCCTCCTTCATGACGGCGTAAGATGGAAAGGTAGTCTGTATCCGGTTCACGGGTTCTTGTTGCCAGGTAATACCTGTAATAAACAGATGACGAAGCGTACACCCCAACCGGCAATTTGTTGAATTCCGGAAAATAAACACGGCACGTAAACGGAGTGTTCAAAGCCAGGGTTTGTATTCTGTTTTTAGACGATCCCCCGACCTCCAGAGCATGATGTAAGTTGAAGTGTTCCAAATACAAACCGGGACCAAATTCCAGAAAACCCCTCCACAAGAAACGAAAATCGGCTCCTGCCGACATATAAAAGGCAGGCTTCCCCTGCAAAACACCCCTTGACGGGATAAGCCGGTTCTGTCCCATGTGCACAGAAGGCGCCACATGAAAAGAATTCTCCGGAACATGATGAATTACAGCATATTTTCCTGAAGATGACAAAAAAGAATAATTGGACAGAGCTGTTGTAAGATCCCGGGTATATCCGGCCACACCTGCCAATCCGTCGTAATCAATCAAATCGGCATGATCTGTTACTTTGTGGTAAGGAGAAACCAAACCTGTGGTCAGGAACAAAGTAGGTATCTCTTTAACTGCAAAAGAACGGGTATCTGTGGCGCTTACCGGAGAACTTTCAAAAGAAATGTGCTTCACCTTTATGTTTCCGGAACGGGGCATCCATTTTCGAACATCTTTCAACGTTCCTGTTCCCAACACTTTAAGCACTCCGGATTTTCTGTAATACCCCACCATATCCAGGCTTAGCATCACACATATCTTATGTTCCGGGAACAAGGCGTCTTCCAGAAATTTAGCAGAACCCAGCAACCCCTGCTCTTCTCCGTCAAAAGCTACAAAAACCACCGTACGGTCCAACCCTCCCTGTTCTTTTAACAAGTGCGCCAGTTCTATAAGGGCTGCCGTACCGGATGCATTGTCGTCTGCTCCGTTATAAATGGTGTCAACCGCCCCTTCCCGTCCCGTAGCTGTACCCAGGTGGTCGTAATGAGCCCCTACTACAATAAATTCGTTCTTTAGGTAAGCATGCGTTCCGGGCAACACACCAATCACGTTGCAACCTTCAACAACAGCCCAAGGAACATCCCGCACGGCAGAAGGAATTTCTACTTGGAAATAATGAAAATAACTTGTTCCGTTATACTCTTCCAGTCCTATATCTGCAAAACATCCGGCAATGTATTCTCCTGCAATCAGATTGCCTTCTGTACCCATAAGCCTTCCACCAAGAGAATCGGATGCCAGAAACGTTACGTGTTCACGCAATCGTATACGAGACGCCGCATGGGTATCCGTTTCCTGTCCCGCAGCTTCCATGGTTCCACCTAGTAATACAAGAACAAAAAACAAAAAATACATCTTTTTCATGGCAATACGTTTGTGCAAATATAAAGATTTGCACGGGAAATATTTTTTCTTTTCACAAGAAGTACTACTTTTGCACCTGTATGAAAACATCGTTTCATATTCTTCGTATCCGACAAAGGGCGTAGGCTGCAGCAAATTCTTCTGCATCCTGATGCCCAACTTCCGCATTATCAACCCATTTTTTAATTACTCTTTTTTTTTGAATTAAGACAATGAATGTACGCATTCTTGTTGCACACGCCGGACATACCGGCTATGCAGAGCGTATTTGCGAGCTGATGTACGATTCCGCATTGGAAAGAGGTACGGGTATCGCCTGCCGTCCCGTAGAATACATCAGAGAAAAAATAACAAGCGGCAAAGCTGTCATTGCTTTGGATGGCAAACAGCTGGCAGGGTTCTCCTACATTGAAACCTGGAGCCACAAGTCTTTTGTTGCCAATTCCGGACTTATTGTAGAACGAACCTACAGGCATCTGGGAATTGCCTCCCGCATTAAAAAAAGGATTTTCAAACTTTCGCGTGAACTGTTTCCCGATGCAAAAATTTTCAGCATAACCACCGGAGCAGCCATCATGAAGATCAACTCCAGACTAGGCTTCAGACCTGTCACATTCTCTGACCTTACCCGGGACAAAGCCTTTTGGGATGGGTGTATGGGCTGTAGAAATTACGACATCCTTCAACGCAACAAGCAGTTGATGTGCCTGTGTACGGGCATGCTGTATGATCCGGCAGAGCACCGCAGGCAAAGCAAAAAAAGCATATCCCTGCAACAACAAACCCCTCAAACAACACATTTAAACGTATGAAAACTAAAGTAATATTGGCTTACAGCGGCGGACTGGACACGTCGTTTTGTATTCCCTACCTTACCCGGGAAAAGGGTATGGAAGTACATACCGTTCTGGTAAACACCGGCGGATTTACTGCAGCAGAAATAATCCGGCTGGAAGAAAAAGCAAAAAACCTGGGAGCTGTATCGCATAAAACCCTGGACATACAACAGACGTATTATGACAAATGTCTACGGTTCATGATCTATGGAAACGTACTTAAAAACAATACCTACCCGTTGTCTGTCAGCTCGGAACGAGCTTTTCAGGCTATGGCAACGGCACAGTATGCAAAAGAACAGGGAGCCGATGCCATAGCCCACGGATGTACCGGAGCCGGCAACGACCAGGTACGTTTTGATTACATCCTGCAGATTATGGCCCCCGACATGCAGGTGATTGCCCCCATTCGCGAAGGAAAATTCAGCCGGGCAGAAGAAATAAATTATTTAAGGAGCAAAGGTTTTGATTATGCATGGCAAACGTCAAAATACTCTATCAATCAGGGAATTTGGGGAACAAGTGTGGGAGGCGCAGAAACGTTGCATAGTGCCGATGAACTGCCGGAAGAAGCTTTTCCCATACCACGTACCAAAGAAGGAACAGAGGTTATGACTATTGGATTTGAAGAAGGCGAACCGGTATCCCTCAACGGCGTACCCATGCCACCCCTTGAGCTGATTCATACATTGCACCAAACAGCCGCCCCCTACGGCATTGGGCGGGATATCCATGTGGGAGATACCATAGTGGGACTCAAAGGGCGCGTAGGTTTTGAAGCCGCTGCTCCCCTTATTCTCATCAAATCGCACCACCTGCTGGAAAAACACGTTTTGGGCAAATGGCAACTGTACTGGAAAGACCAACTTTCCCAATGGTATGGTATGATGCTTCACGAAGCCCAGTACCCCGACCCGGTCATGCGCAACATCGAAGCTTTTTTGGAGGACACACAGCAGCGTGTTACCGGTACCGTTTCTGTGCGACTCCGCCCTTATACGTTCTCGCTTACGGGGTGCACCAGTCCCTTTGACCTGATGGATTCCACCTACGGATATTATGGAGAAAAAACGGAAGCCTTCACAGCCGCAGACGTAGCCGGTTTTGTCCGCATCCTCTCCTTACCGGTTCAAATTCACCGCAATAAAGAAAAAGAGTAAAACATGAATAAAACAATCAATGTAGCCATTGCCGGAGGAGCCGGTTTCACAGGAGGAGAACTCATACGGCTGTTACTCAACCATCCCGATGTAAAGATTACCGCCGTTTTAAGCGATTCTCAAAACGGAAAACCAATAGCTTCCGTACACCGCGACCTGACAGGAGAAACAGATCTTGTTTTCAGCAAAGACCTTCCCCCAACCGGAACAGACGTGCTTTTTCTTTGCCTGGGACACGGCAGGTCGGCGGAGTTTCTGCAAACCCATACTACGCAAAATATCTCCCATATTATTGATTTAAGCCGGGATTTCCGGTTTGTTCCCAAAAGCCCCTGCGGCCGCCTGTTTCATTACGGCCTGCCGGAATCGTACAAAGACCCGGAAACGTATACAGCATCCATCCGCAAAGCCGGCAACATAGCCAATCCGGGTTGCTTTGCCACGGCCATAGAGCTGGCCTTATTGCCGTTGGCTGCTGCGGGCCTGCTTAGAAAAGACATTCACATTCACGCCATTACCGGAGCAACCGGTGCCGGCGCCCTGCCCTCCGATACTACCCATTACGCCTGGAGAAGCAACAACGTGTCTGTGTACAAAGTCTTCAACCACCAGCATGTACCGGAAGTGGAAGCCCTCCTTTCTTCTGTCGCGGGCAACCGGCTACCCTCCCTCTTCTTCGTTCCCATGCGGGGTGGATTTTCCCGGGGCATATTTGCCGGCGTTTATACGGAATGTCCCCTTACGCAGGAAGAAGCCACAGAATTGTACCTGGAATACTACAGCCGGCACCCGTTCGTGTCTGTTGCTAAAGAAAGTATCAGCCTGAAAGAAGTGGTGAATACCAACAAATGCAAGTTGTATATGGAAAAACACGGAAACATGCTGTATACCACCTCCATTTTGGACAATTTATTAAAAGGAGCATCCGGAACGGCAGTCCAGAATATGAACCTGCTGGCCGGGCTGCCTCAGACAACAGGGCTGAATCTGAAAGCGACCGCCTTTTAAGTGCATACTAAAAATCAAAGCCACCATGAAACATTTTACTTCCGTACACGATATCGGCTCTTTGGACAAGGCCATGGCAGCCGCTGCAGAAATAAAAAAAGACAAGTTCAAAAACTACGACCTGGGAAAACACCGTACATTGCTGCTTGTTTTCTTCAATGCCAGCCTGCGCACGCGACTGAGCACACAAAAAGCAGCAGAAAACCTGGGTATGAACGTCATTGTGCTCGATGTCCGCGAAGGAGCATGGAATCTGGAAACAGAAAAAGGTACGGTCATGGATGGAGACAAACCGGAACACATATTGGAAGCCATACCTGTCATGGGATGTTATGCCGATGTTATTGGTGTACGTTCCTTTGCGGGCCTGCATTCAAAAGAACAGGATTACGGAGAAGCCATTCTGAACCAATTCATACAGTATTCCGGAAAACCCGTCATTAGCCTGGAAAGTGCCATACGGCACCCGTTGCAAAGCTATGCCGATCTTATCACCATTGAGGAGTACAAAACCGTTGAAAAACCGAAAATTGTACTCACCTGGGCTCCGCACCCTAAAGCCCTGCCTCAGGCAGTCCCGAATTCTTTTGCAGAATGGGTGCTGGCGGCCGGATACCCGCTTACGATTACACACCCCAAAGGATACGAATTGCAGGAAGATTTTACCAAGGAAGCAGAAATTGTATACTCCCAGGAAGAAGCCTTCCGGGGTGCAGATTTCATTTATGCCAAAAACTGGTCTGCCTTCAGGGATCCGTATTACGGCAAGGTGTTGCATGCAGACCGTTCCTGGATGGTAGATCAGGAAAAAATGGACCTGACAAACCATGCGTGGTTCATGCACTGCCTTCCTGTGCGAAGAAATATGATTGTAAGCGACGGGGTATTGGACGGTCCCCGTTCCCTGGTCATACAACAAGCAGCAAATCGTGAAATTGCCGCACAGGCAGTATGTCAGGAAATACTAAATCATCTGATATCACAGTAAAGAAATGAAACTGAACATCTTTAAAATTGGAGGGAACGTAGTAGATAATTCCCAAACACTGGAACAGTTCCTGGATTCGTTTTGCCGTTGCCAAGAACGCAAAATATTGGTTCACGGAGGAGGAGCCCTGGCTGCCCGGCTGGCAGAAGACCTGGACATCCCTGTAAAATTGTACGAAGGAAGAAGGATTACAGATGAGGCCACCCTGCGCATTACCGTTATGGTATATGCCGGCTGGATCAATAAAACATTGACAGCCTCCCTTGCCTCGCGCGGCTGCAGAGCCATGGGACTGAGCGGCGTAGATGGATTTTGCATACCTGCAGTAAAAAGAAGTCCGCATCCCGTGGACTTTGGTTATGTGGGCGATATAAATCCCGCAAAAATCCATGTGGTGTTTATCCAACGGTTGCTGGAAGAGGGGCTGGTGCCTGTCTTTGCTCCCATCACATGCGACAGGTCCGGACAACTGCTCAATACAAATGCAGATACCATCGCTTCTTCACTGGCGCTGGCACTAAAAACCTACTACCGGGTAAGTTTGCATTATATATTTGACAAGGAAGGCATATACGGTTCAAACGACTCACCGGAGCCCCTGCCCATGCTCAGTAAGGAACAGTACCTGAAGTTACGCAGCCGGGGGGTTATTACCGGTGGTATGATACCAAAAATTGAAACAGCCCTGCAAGCCCTCTCCGCCGGTGTGGAAGATGTAACTGTAGGAACTACCGGCATACGTCTATGAAAGAATTAACAGCATTACTCTCGGGGCTGGTGGCCGTTCCGTCTGTGTCCGGCAACGAAGACGGTACAGCCCGTCTGCTGGCAGAATACCTGTCTTCCAAACCCGGCATTCATGTGGAGCGTATAGGAAACAACGTGGTAGCAAAAAAAGCAACCTACCGTACCGATAAACCGGTAGTGATGCTCTGCTCCCACCACGATACCGTTGCCCCCGCTGCCGGTTATACCCGGGATCCATTCACGCCTTCCCCGGAAAAAGACCGGGACGGCTACGAACGCCTGTACGGATTGGGAAGCAACGATGCCGGCGCCTCGGTAGTTACCATGACCCGGACGTTCTGCTCCACGGAAGACCTGCCGTTTAACCTGCTGCTTGTCCTGGCAGCCGGAGAAGAAACCTCGGCCCCGGAAGGCATACTGTCCGTTTTGCCGCATTTTCCTGAAATAACATGTGCTCTGGTAGGGGAACCAACCGGTATGCGGGCCGCCGTTGGCGAAAAAGGATTGTTGGTGCTGGACGGTACGGCTGCAGG
>JGI24712J26585_10000012_pt1 | contig 147914 bp, 143 predicted proteins | sample BioPla3DNA2_FD_26585 | JGI IMG/M metagenome (IMG submission 26585) | reverse complement strand
CCATTTAATAATTCAGTGCGCGGATTTCGTAATAGCTTTGAGGGTGATCGCAGACAGGGCAGATGTTTGGCGCTTTGGCGCCGACTGAAAGGTTGCCACAGTTGCGGCATTTCCAGATGGTGGTTTTGTCACTCTTAAACACAGTTCCCTTTTCAATATTCTCACGCAGTTTCAAGTAGCGCTCTTCGTGATTTTTCTCGACAGCAGCAACGCCTTCAAACTTTTCGGCGATTTCATCGTAGCCTTCGGCGCGAGCGTCTGCGGCAAATCTCTTATACATGTCGGTCCATTCATAGTTTTCGCCATTAGCTGCAAGAGTGAGGTTTTCCTTAGTGGGTCCGACCTTACCACCATGCAAGAACTTATACCAAAGCTTGGCATGTTCTTTTTCGTTGATGGCGGTTTCGTTAAAAATGTCGGCGATCTGTTCGTAGCCATCTTTTTTGGCTTGTGAGGCATAGTATTGATATTTAGTATAGGCGCTGGCTTCACCTGCGAAAGCGGTTTCAAGATTTTTCCAGGTTTTGCTATTCTTTTTTAGTGGTTTTTTCATATTACTCCTTTCCCTGATTATACCATCAAGTGCGTGGTATAATAAAGGTATGGGAATTGAACGAGTTATAGATACCGCCCTGAGTGGCGATGATACTGAAGAGGCACGTATTGAAGTGACGCTGCGGCCGACAAATTTTGTGGAATATATTGGTCAGAAACACGTAAAAGATAATTTAAAGTTGGCCATTGACGCGGTCAAGAAACGTAATGATGGAACAACTCTAGATCATGTATTACTATATGGTCCGCCTGGATTGGGTAAAACTACTCTGGCTGGGGTAATTGCAAACGAGCTGGGTGCAAATTTGCGCGTGACGGCAGGGCCGGCAATTGAGCGGGCGGGTGACCTGGCGAGTATTTTAACTAATTTGCAGGATGGCGATATCTTGTTTATTGATGAGATTCATCGTTTGAGGCGAGCGGTGGAGGAAATTTTATATGCCGCGATGGAAGATTATAAAATTGATATTGTAATTGGTAAAGGTCCAGCTGCGCGGTCGGTGCGATTAGATTTACCATATTTCACGGTAATTGGAGCAACTACGCGCACTGGAGCGCTAGCCGGGCCGCTGAGAGATCGTTTTGGAATTATTCATCGTTTAGAATACTATAAGGAGCCGGAAATTGAGCAGATTATTAAGCGTACAGCGAAGATTCTGAAGACGGAAATCAGGCCAGAAGCTACAGTTTTGCTTGCCGAGCGTTCGCGTTTAACGCCGAGAATTGCTAATCGCCTTCTGAAGCGAGTGCGGGATTATGCTGATGTAAATGGTGATGGTATAATCGACATGCAAGTGGCAAGAAGTGCTTTAGATTTATTAAAAATTGATGAGCTGGGATTAGACCCAGCAGATCGCAATATGCTGAAATTAATGTTAGAAAATTATGGTAATCGGCCGGTGGGGCTTCGGACTATTGCTGCATTAACAGGTGACGAAGCCTCCACAATTGAAGATTATTATGAGCCTTATTTGTTGCAGCTAGGCTTGATTGAGAGAACTCCGCGCGGTCGGCTAGCAACACTGAAAGCGAAAAAACACTTGGATATGGTATAATGAAGTTATGAAAATGGACTTAGCCGACTTAAGACACGCTAGAAGTCGAAAAGATTTTCCAGAACTAACTTTAGAGAAGGATGAGTACGTAGAATTGGCGGTGAGCCGATCGAAGGTGGGTTTGGTTTTAATTTGGGGTGGGGTGATTATAGGAATTTTAGCAGTAACGATTGTGGTACTACTAGCTTCCGCTGTGGATATGGATGATAATTTACTATTCAAGGCAAGTGGGTCGGCTAAACGTTATTTTAATTTATTGTTTTTTGCCCTATATGCAATGCTGATAATTATAGGTTTAGTGGGGTCAAAAGTTTATCGGGGTAATAAACTATTTGTGACCAATCACCGGGTAGTTCAAATTTCTACTCTTTCCCTGTTCTCGCAGTCTACTAATGTGATAAATTTGGTATCAATTGAGGATGTGAGTTATAAGCAATCGGGGATTTTTGAGTATATTTTTAAGATTGGCACGATTCGCATGTCGACGGTGGGTGATGAGACTACCTATACTTTTCCTTATGTAGATACACCAACAGACGAGCTGGACACAATTACGCACTTAGTGCATGTGGCTAAGGGTGCGGATAAGCAATCGGGGGCTAAAGCTTAGCGACGATTTCTGGTTTAGCGGCGACTTCTGGCTTAGCGACGGTTTTTCTTGATGTAATCATCTTCTTTTTCTAAAGTAGCGCGGAGGGTGTATTCTTTGCAGCGCCCATTTTCGCAGTTGGCTGGTTCGTAAGAATAGGAACTGCCGGCATGGCCGAGGTTGATGCCTGATGGGTCAGTAAAAAGTTGGGGATCCATAACCAAAAGATTGGCTTCTGAAATAGTTTCTGGGTAATAGTCGTTGGTGGCAAAAAAGCTTTCTTCTAGGGCGTAGTACATGGCATTAATTGCGGTCTTGCGCTGTTCGTCACGGTCCATGGCGTCGACATTAGCTTTTTGGAGAAAGAAAAAGATGAAGAGAAGTGAAGCAAAAACTGCCACGATGACAATCTCTAAAACAGTAAAACCTTTTTTGCTCATAGACTTAGTATAGTTTAATTATCCTCATCTGGCAAGATGGCGAGGTGAGCTTCGGTAAGTTGCTGGGGGTCTACGGCACTGGGGGCATTCATCATTAAATCGACGCCAGAACCATTTTTAGGGAAGGCGACAACGTTGCGAATATTGGTGATGCTGTTTAAGACCATAAAGATGCGATCTAGGCCAAGCGCGCAGCCAGCATGTGGTGGTGCACCAAACTTAAAGGCAGAGAGTAGGCCACCAAAACGAGACTCAACGTAGGTTTTGTCATGACCAAGGAGGCTGAAAGCTTGATACATGATGTCTGGATTATGGTTGCGGACAGCGCCAGAGCCGACCTCGTAGCCATTCATAACTAAATCATATTGATCGGCAAGAATTTGAAGCTTATCCTCAGTATTCTCTAGTGCAGCGAGTCCACCCTTAGGCATGGAAAACGGGTTGTGCCCGAAGTCGAGCTTTTGGTTGGTTTCATCCCATTCATAGAGTGGAAAATCAACAATCCAGCAAAGTGCAACTGTGTTGTCTGGCTGGAGCTGGAAATGATCGGCAAAAGCTATGCGAAGTTGGCCTAGGATTTTGTTGACCTTGGTGCGCTCATCGGCAGCGAAGAAGACTGCGTCGCCAGGCTCTGCTTGAGTAAGGTCCTGAATTTTAGTGATTTCCTGCTCAGTAAGGAATTTCGTGATGGGGCTTTTGGGTCCTGATTCGGTATAGAGAATATAAGCTAAGCCACCAGCGCCAAGCTTTTTGGCAAGTTCAGTGAAGTCATCAATTTGCGAACGTGAGAGCTTAGCTCCACTCTTGACGCAAAGAGCTTTGATACAAGGAGTTTGAAAAACTTTGAAATCAGTACTTTTCAGCGAGTCGGTAAGATCAATTAACTCCATGCCGTAGCGTAAGTCTGGTTTATCAGTACCGTACTTTTCCATAGCTTCTTGATACGAAATACGCGGAATATCAGGATTGAGAAGTTTTTGGCCGGCAAAATTCACAACTAAATCCTTAATTAATGGGTCCATCATGGAACGAACGACTTCACCATCATTCACAAAAGACATCTCGAGGTCTAATTGATAAAAATCACCATAGAGGCGGTCAGCGCGGGGGTCCTCATCGCGAAAGCATGGAGCGATTTGATAATAGCGTGGCAAACCACCGACCATTAGGAGTTGCTTAAATTGTTGGGGGGCTTGGGGGAGAGCATAAAAAGTACCTGGGTGCAAACGACTGGGGACGAGAAAATCCCGCGCCCCTTCAGGAGAAGAGTTGGCGAGAATGGGCGTGGGAACCTCTACAAAATCGTGCTGATCCATAAACTCACGAATCACTTTATAAAATCTGGCGCGCTCGCGTAAAATTTTCTGCATGGAAGGACGGCGCAAGTCTAGGAAGCGATATTTTAATCTAAGCTCTTCACTAGATTCTGGGCCGTCGTCGTGAGTATTGACGGGTAGGGGTTCAGAGCGGTTTAAAAGTTCTAATTGAGTGACAAGTAGTTCAATGTCGCCGGTGGCAATATTGGGGTTCTTAAGGTCTGCGGCGCGTTCACGGATTTGACCGGTGGCGGAAATGACGAATTCATCACGTAGAGTTTCAGCTAGGGTGAAAGCGGCGGCGGTTTCGGGTGTAATGACTAATTGAATAATACCAGTGTGGTCTCTTAGGTCAATAAAAATTAAGCCTCCGTGGTCACGGCGGGAGTTAACCCAACCAGAAACGGTGACAGTTTGATTTAGGGCTGATTTGAGCTCGTTAGTTAGGGTTCTCATGGAGATGATTATATCATATTTGTCGAATAGCGACGGCTTGGGAGTCGGCGTCTTGACCAAAATCGTCAGTTGGGGGGAGTTCGCCAAAAAGATACTCTAGGAACATTTTGTAAGTAAGAATTCCGACAGGGTGCCCTTCTTTATCTACGACCACGAATAGTAGACTTTTAGTGCGTAAAAAGGCCGCAAGTGCTTGAGGTAGAGAATAGTCACTGCGTAAATAAAAAACTTCTGGGTCGAGATACTTACTAGCACGATCAGTTTTGCGAATTTCAAGACTATTGAGTGAAGCAGTGTGGAGCAGGCCAACAATATGGTCTTGGCGATCCACTACTGGAAAATGCTCCGAACCAGATTGATATAACTTATCCAGCATCAGTGGGCCAAGGTAATCGGTGTCGCGGACAAAAGTGGTTTGGTTTTTTGGTAACATCAAGTCTTTGACTTGACGGTCGCGATAACTCATCACTGCGGCGATAATGTTCCGCTGCTCTTTAGTAATAATGCTAAGTGGTGTACGGCGCATAATTTTAATAAATTCTTCAATGCTGCGCGGAGCATAATCGGGTTTTTTGGCACGAAAACGATTGAGTTTAGGGTCTAGCCAGCGAACGAAGTGACAAAGCAATTTATAAAAAAATTGTTTCATGATAATATTATACCATAAGGAGAAGTTTTATGAAAAAGGCCGGACCGGTGGCAATTTTAGTGGTGGTGATTGGATTATTATGTGTAGGAATGTATGCTTCACTTCAAAGCCAATCGACTGTAATAAACTATGATCTTTATGATCTTAATGCGGTTATTACTGGAAATAAAGACAATGGTAATATTGGTGATCATGTGAAGGGAAATGAAGAGGCACCAGTGATATTATTTGAGTATGTAGATTATACCTGTGCGTATTGTGCGGAAATTAATGAAATTCTAAATGAGTTAGTAGCGAAACGCTCTGATGATTTAGCAGTAGTGCAACGGACTTTTCTATTAAATAATGACCCGAGAGTTTCAGCGGCGGCGGAGGCGGCAGGATTGCAGGGTTACTGGAAGTCTTATGCAGATTTATTATTTGAAGAGCAAAATAATTGGGCGCAGGCGAGGGGGGATGAGTTGTTAGAAGTTTTTGTAACTTATTTTGATCAAGTTAGTGCTGGTGAGGGGGATTTAGAAAAGTTTAAATCAGATATGACTAGTAAAGAAGTTTTAGCGAAAGTGCGCTTTGATACAGGGATTGGCGCTAAGTTAGAAATTAGAGGGACGCCGGCGCTCTATCTGGATGGTGAATTGATAAATCCGGGAGCGAATGGCTCGACCAAGGAAGCTGTGATGAGGACACTTGAAGATTTAATTGACGCGAGAATTTAAGTAAAAGTTTTTGAGAAAAACAAAAAGCCTCTTTGTAGAGGCTTTTGGCGCGAAGAAATCATTAGATTTCTATAAACTCTTGCCATGGGGCAGGAGGGATTTGCGACTTTTTGCGTGTGTGAGTCCGCTTAAGTCTAATACGCATTAGGCTCCTTGTTAAAGTTTTACTACTCATTCAATATTCTGAAAAACAGAGTAGTTGTTTCATTCTAACAAACTTAACGTATCATAGCAAGGATAAGCAGAATGCCCGCTAAAACAACACGATAGTAACCAAATGTTTGGAGCGAACGAGGCTGCTTTAAGAACTTCATAAGAAACTTGATGGCTAGTAAGCCAGAAATGAGGGCAGCGAGGTTGGAGATGATGAGTAAGCCGAGGTTGGCAGCTACATAAGCTCGGCTAGTGGAGGATAAAATCATCTTGAGACAAACACCAAGCATGATAGGGATGGAGACGAGAAAAGAATATTCAGCAGCAGATTGAGAGTTGAGACCAACTAGGCGACCGGTGACAATAGTGGAGCCAGAGCGCGACACACCGGGAATAAGGGCTAGAGTTTGAGCTAAACCAATAAGTAATGCTCGGGGCTTTGAGAGTGTGTTTTCGTCTTTGAGGCTAGATAGGTGTGGTAGGCGGTCGATGAAAATCATAAAAAGACCCACTGTGCCGAGAGCGATGGCGATAGTGAACGGTGATGAAAAGAAGGGGGTTTCAGTGATAAAATCACTAAACAAAAAGCCGATGAGGCCGGCCGGGATGGTGGTGATGATGAGATTGATAAATAGGCGATAGTTTTTGCGGCAGAAAATATCTTGAATAATTTGCCAAAGGCGTTTACGGAAGAAGATTAGGAGCGCAAGCAAGGTGCCGATATTGACAAATTCTAAGAATAAGTGAAAATTGTCGGCGCGAGAGCCGAAAAGATATTCCATAATCTCTAAGTGGCCTGAAGATGAGACTGGAATAAATTCAGTGAGTCCCTGGATAAGGCCAAGAAAAATAGCTTTGATAATACCGATACTAAACATTGCGGAAAACAATTTTCTTAATTTTTTGGACGATAGGGATAACTTCCTGTAAATCGAGAAGGTAGCTGGCGATGAGGTAGGTAATAGAGCTGGCAATAGTAATTAGGCAAAATTTAGGTAAGATAGCGAAGAGGGAGTTGTCTGTGGCCATGAGTGGAAAAAATTTGGTCATGGAATAGGCGATACAGCCAGTCACAAAAGCTGAGAAAAGCATTCGGTAAAAGGCCCTGAAGAAATCCTTATCTAATAAAATGCCTCGGGAACGCAATTGAAGAATGAAGAGCAAAACAATGACTTCAAGGACGGCGCCAATAGATTGGGCCCAGCCTAGGCCTCTAGCACCATAACCAGCTTTATAAAAGACTACAGAAAGCAGAATGGTTAAGCCAATAGCAAAAATCGAAACAATAAAGGGAGTCTTGGAGTCTTGATGAGCGTAAAAGCCCCGTGAAGCGATGTGAAAAACTGAACGAGCAAAAATAGCAATAATTAAAGTGGCTAGAACTGAAGCGATGAGTTGGTCGCCGCCGTTCTTAATGAAGCTTACGACATAGCCACGAGCAAAGAAAGCAATCACAGCAACTGGTAGGGAAATCCAAATAATGGTGCGTAGGGCGGTACGAAGGGTATTGCTAAAAGCTTGGTCATTCCCTTCGCCGAGTTCTTCAGTGAGTTGAGGAAAAAAGGCGGTGGAGATGGCTACACCGATGAGGTTAATGGGCATTTGATGGAGATTGGTGGCTTGTTGAAAAGAACGTAGAGCACCAGCACCCATGCGAGAAGAAAGATTGGTGCTGACAATAGTGTTAACATAGTCCATGCCTTGATCTAGTGAACGAGCGGGTAACATTTTGATGACATCTCTAAAGCCATGGTTTTTCCAGTAAATTTTGAATTCATAGTCAAAACTTAAACCAATTACACCAATTAGGCTAATAATCACTTGGAGAATGGCGCCGAAGGCCACGCCAAGTGCAACCCCCATGATGCCTCCTTCAAAGAGTTGGAGGCCAAAAATATTAATACCGTTGGTAAAAACCGTGATGCCAATAAGAATGCCAACATTATAAATAGCGGGAGCGAGGGCATAGAAGACAAAGCGGCCAACAGCTTGCTGAATACAGCTTAAAACTGTAGCGATGGAAAACAGGAAGGGATTAATAGCGATAACTCGCATCATGTTAATGGCAAGAATGGTACCAGATTCATCTAGCCCTGGACCAACAACGTAGCGAACGAGAGGGTCAGCAAAAATCATAATGAGTACCGAGGCGATGAGGGTGGAGATGGAAAGAATATTGAGCACACTAGAAGATAGCTCCCAGGCGGATTTTTTATTGCCGGTGACTAGGCGTTGGTTGAAAACTGGAATGAAGGAAACTGCAAGAGCCCCCGAAGTGAGAATGAAAAACATAAAATCTGGGATAATAAAAGCTGCAGTGTAGGCATCAATTCCGGTAGGATAGGTGTCAAGATAGTAGGAATTAAGTAGGCGATCGCGAAAAATCCCGAGCAAGGCAGAGACAAGAGTGGAGCTAGCTAAAATAATTGCGGCAGATTTAATGGAGAGTTTGGCGTTAGCAAGAGCGACAACCGATTTAAACCGCAGACGTTTCATAATCTAATTATAACACTTTAATACAGTTTAGCGGAAGCGGGAAGCGTAGTATCTTTGAGTAAGGTTTTGAGGTCTTTTTCTTCGAGGGTTTCTTCCTTGAGAAGCGCGGAGGCGAGAGTATTTAGGGTTTTAAGGTTAGCTTTCAGGACAGCTTCGGCGCGATTGGCGGCTTCGGTGGTAAGAAATTTAATTTCTTGATCAATTAATTCAGCGGTTTTTTCAGAGTAGGGTTTATCGGTGGTGATAGAGTAATAGCCAGTGGCTTCATTAGGAAAGACGAGATTGCGAGTTTGAGTGCCCATGCCTTCTTTTACCACCATTTCTTTGGCTAATTCAGCTATATTAGTGAGGTCAGAAGAGGCACCGGTGGTGATACTATCTTCGCCGAAGATGAGTTTTTCAGCAATGCGACCACCCATAGCACGCGCCAAGACGTCTTTGAGTTCATAAATATTTTTGTAACTCCGATCTTCTGGTGGTAAGAACCAAGTTACACCACCTGTACGGCCACGGGGGATAATGGTAACTTTGTGGACGGGGTCAGAGTCTGGCAAGACGTGACCTACGATAGCGTGACCAGCTTCGTGATAGGCAGTGATTTTGCGTTCATGGTCATTCATGACTTTACTTTTGCGCTCAGGGCCAATCGCTACACGTTCAAAAGCTTCGGTGACATCAGCGGCGGAAATGGTTTTATGGGCGCGACGAGCGGCGGTAATGGCAGCTTCGTTGGCGATATTGGCAAGATCAGCACCAGAACTACCAGCGGTTTTAGCGGCGAGAGCGTCCAGGTTGACGTCTTTGTCAGTAGGCTTATTTTTGAAGTGAACTTTTAGAATATCGAGACGGTCTTTGCGTTCTGGTAAGGTGACGTTGACGTGACGATCAAAGCGTCCTGGACGAAGTAGAGCGCGGTCGAGAAGGTCCACACGGTTGGTAGCAGCAATTACAATGACATCGCTTTCGTTGTCGAATCCATCCATTTCTACGAGGATTTGGTTAAGAGTTTGCTCATCTTCACGACCAGCACCGCCACGGACATCACGTTTGTGAGCGACGGCATCGATTTCATCTATAAAAATAATGGAAGGAGAATTTTTCTTGGCCTTATTAAAGAGGTCGCGGACACGTGAAGCACCAACACCCACAAACATCTCGGCAAATTCAGAACCTGAAATACTAAAGAATGGCACATTAGCTTCGCCAGCTACAGCACGAGCCATGAGGGTTTTACCAGTACCTGGGTCACCTGCCAGTAGAACCCCGCGGGGGATTTTAGCACCTAGTTGTTCGTATTTCTTAGGATTCTTGAGAAAATCGACGATTTCGGTAAGATCTTGTTTGGCGGCTTCGTTACCGGCGACATCTTTGAAGGTAACTTTCTTTTTGTCTGGACCGTAGAGTTTAGCCTTGGCCTTACCAAATCCAAGGTTCTGACTATTCATGCTCTGAGCTTGACGCATCATGTAGCTTAAAAAGATAACGATGGAAGCGATTGGTAGGATAACCATAGCAATATTACCGATAATACCCCAGGTATCAACAGCTTCACGATACTCTATGGTGGGGTATTTGGCTTGGCAGGCGATGCGTTCAGTAGATTCGGTAATTGCGGTGCAGTAATCGATGAGTCCTTGCTCATAAAGAGTGCCGGAAGAATCTTTGCGTGAGTTTTGAGTAGGAATATCTTGACCCTTGAGAGTGATAGTTAAATCATCACCAGAGACTACGATTTTAGCAATATCACCGTTTTCGTCGTTAGCACGAATAATTACATCAGAGAGAGGAACTGTCTCGGTGGTGGTGGAGTGGTCGAGAAGAGAAAGTATGGCTGTAAGACAGAGCATGCTGAAGAAGAAAAAGGCGATACTGCGAATGGTATTGCTGGTAGATTTTTTCTGAATTGAAGGTGGGGTAAGTTTTGACATAATACTCCTTAATGGTTGTTTTGGTCGGGGCTAGCAGGATCGAACTGCCGACCTCACGCCCCCCAGGCGTGCGCGCTACCACTGCGCCAAGCCCCGACGTTCTAAACTCTCAGTCTAGCTAATCTTATTATAACATGCTGGGGCTAGGGCGTGGTCTGGGTAATCAGACTTGAACTGTTTGCCCCTTGGGACGCTGCAGTTCAAGTCTAATACTGCAAAGACTTTGTTGGTCTGGGTGATCAGACTTGAACTGACGACCTCAGCGTCCCGAACGCTGCGCGCTACCACTGCGCCACACCCAGGTGTTCACATTTTAGCACGGAGGGGGTAAAATATCTATGATGGTACTTGGTAGACGAAGCTTATTTTCACTACTGTTCCCTTTTATAGCGGGGTTAATATTGATTGCTTTGGCCTTTCCCTATATTGAATCAACGGCATCGCCCTTAATTGGCGAAGTTGCTTATAAGTGGGGTTGGTCTTATCGCTCGGTAAGGATGTTGATTGTGGTCGGGGCAGCCATTTTACTGGTGATAGTGTTTCATATTTTAAAAAGGTTAAGTATGATAGCTGCGATTATTGCGGTACTCTTGATGATGTTTTCACCGGTTGGTTTATATGGTATTAAGATAGATAGTCCAGAAAGTTTAGTGGCCTATGCGAAGAAAGTGGCAGAAGACGTACCAATTTTGACAGCCAATGATGCAGTGTTTTATCAGACTTATATTTATGATACGGCGAAACAGCCTGTAGAAAAACTTGTGGAAAGCACTAAAGAAATGCCAGAAGATTTTTGGTATTTGACTAATGACCTAAAGGCGGAAGTAGATAAGTTGTTCCCAGAGTATAGGGCTGTAGATGAGGCTCAAGTTGATGGATTCCAGATGTTCAGGCTGGAAAAAAGTCCAGAATAATGATATAATACCTCTCATCGGGGTGTAGCACAGTTGGTAGCGCGCAACGTTTGGGACGTTGAGGCCGCAGGTTCGAGTCCTGTCACCCCGACCAAAAAATCGTCCATAGAGGACGTTTTTTGATGTGAAATTATTGATTAGTGGTAGCGACCTTGAAAAGTTTAGAGACGGTGGGGGTGTAATCTTCTAGGATGTAGGAGGGGCGGGGGGTGTGTTGCTTCGTGTTGATAGTAATTTGAGTGACGGGTGAAAAGCCGAGGAGAAGCCCGTCGTAGTCATCGGGTGCTTCTACAGTGATAATAGTCTGGACTAAACAAGGTGCGGCCTTGCGAATAGGAGTTTCCTGAACGTGGTCGAGAAACTGCCAAGTGTCTTTTTGTTCGGCGGTTAAGGCATAGCTTTTGCCTTGATGAATAACATTGAGAGTTCCAACGAATTGATGAACTTCATCGGTGGCAAGTAGGGGAATTTTTTGACCGGTATAAGCGTCGTAAAGTACGGGGCTAGAAAAGAAAGTTTGACTCATATTTTTGGTAGTAGAGCCAGATTGTTCATAATAACCAGCACCGCTGGTGAGAATTTGAATGGTATATGTTTGATAACCCAAGCGCTGCTCTGAAGGTGAGATAGTGATGGATTCAATGGTGTGATGAGAAGTAATAGGCTCATTTTCAGCGTAATTAACAATTAGAGGATCGTCGTAGGTACGGACGAGGAGGCTAGGCATAGTGAATTCAAGTTGAGTATCAAATTGGAGTTGGTGGGTTTCGCAGTAGGTCTGGTCGGGTGTATGGGTAAAAATAAAATAAAGCATTAAAAGACTTAAGAGGCTAGCATTAATGATGCCTAAAAGAAAGAGGCGAGAACGCGTGAGTTGAAAAGAAGATGATTTCCTCATAATAAATACCTTATGCTTATTATACATTAAGCGGCAGGCTTTGTGGGGTCGGAAGTGGAGGAATCAGAGGTTTTGTGGGAGATTTTAGTGGAAATTTTATCAGAAATTTTACCAGATTTATGGCGGAAGTAACGAATAATGCGCTCACGAAAGACAATAATAAGTAAGATAACGAAGACGCTAAGGAGTGAAAAAATGATAACCGGCACAAGGTCTTGCTCGCCAAGACCAAAACCAATATAAGTATTGGCAGCTACAGCTGGGATACGCCCGATAATCGCAATTACTAATAGTTCGCGAATGGGAATAGTGGTGAGACCAGCAAGATAGCAGGCCATATCATCTGGCATGGCGGGAAGTAGGAAAATCATAAGTAGAATAAACCGAGCGTGTTTGCCGGTGATGAAGTCAAATTTATCAAGGGCTTCTTTTTTGAAGATTTTTTCGACAAAGGGGCGACCGTATTGGCGAGTGAGCCAAAGTACCACATAGCAACCGATAGATACACCAATGAGGCTCCAGAGAATTCCCCACCAGCCAAAAATGAATCCACCAATAAGTCCGGTGACTCCACCTGGAATAGGGGCGACGATGGTTTGAGCGGCCTGGATAAGAATAAACAGAGCGGGGGCTAAAAAGCCGGCAGACTCAATGGCGGCAACGATTTGGTCACGATTATAAATAATGTCAGTAATCGGACCGTGATAGAGAACATCCCAAACGATATAGACGCAGACGAGAATAATTGCTGCAGAAATTAGGCCAATTTGGATTTTGGTCTTTTTGGGGATGCGTTGCTTAATGATCTGCATTATTTGGCGTACTCAATAGCTCGGGTTTCGCGAATGACGTTAACTTTGATGATACCTGGATAACTCATGGTGGCTTCAATTTTGTTGGCGATATCACGGGCTAGTTTGAGGGCGGAAAGATCATCAATTTGTTTGGGTTCGACAATTACACGAATTTCACGACCAGCAGAAATGGCGTAGGCTTTATCAATACCAGGGAAACTGGTGGCGATGTTTTCAAGATCGCGCATGCGCTCGGCGAAGTTTTCAGCAGAAATATTGCGGGCGCCGGGGCGAGCAGCTGAAAGCGCGTCAACAATTTTGACAATTAAGGCCTCAGGGGTGGTAGCTTCGATGTCGCCGTGATGGGCGGCCATGGCGTGAACGACAGGTTCTGGCATGCCATATTTTTTGGCAAGTTCGGCACCAATTTCGGCATGTTTACCTTCAATTTTGTGAGTGACAGCTTTGCCGATGTCGTGAAGTAGGGTGGCAGTTTTGGCGATGCGCTTATCAGCACCGATTTCTTCGGCAATCATGCCGGCAATGTGAGTCATTTCAATAGAGTGGAGTAAAACATTTTGGCCATAGCTGGTACGGAATTTTAATTCACCTAAAAGATGGGTGAGCTCACGAGGAATACCGACAATACCAACTTCACGAGCGGCGTCCTCACCAGCACGCACAACTTCTTTTTCGATTTCCTTTTCAGCCCTGGTGACCGCTTCTTCAATAGAGGATGGGTTAATTCGACCATCCTTCATGAGGCGCTCAAGAGCGTAGCGAGCAACTTGGCGCCGAATGGGATCAAAGGAGCTTAAGACGACCATGCCGGGAGTGTCATCTACCATAATATCTACACCTGTGGCGCGTTGTAGAGCTTGGATGTTGCGGCCTTCTTTGCCGATAATGCGCCCCTTCATCTCATCATCTGGGAGTTTTAGGGCGGTGATGGTGCGATCGGCGGTAACCTCAGAAGACATACGCTCCATAGCGGTGAGTAAAATAGCTTGTGCGGCTTCGTCGACGTTGTGTTTAATTTCCTTTTGTTCTTTGGCGACGAGATTGGTCAAGTCTTGCTTGATGTCGTTTTCGGTCATTTTGATAATTTTGTCGCGAGCATCTTGTTTGGTGAGACTAGCGATTTTTTCTAATTTTTCGTGTTGCTTAGTTCTGATGTCACGAATTTCGTTCTTGAGATCTTCAATTTCTTTTTCTTGCTTAATGAGTTGGCGGGATTTTTTCTCGATTTGATCGAGTTTGGTGTCGAGAGTGGACTCACGTTCGGTGAGGCGATTTTCGGTCTTTTTCCATTCTTTACGACGTTCAGTCTCCTCAGCCTGAGATTTTTCGGTAACGCTAGTGGCTTCTTTTTTGGCAGCTAAGACAATGTCTGAAGCTTCGTGCTTGGCTTTACGAATTAGATCGTCGGCTTTGTTTTGGCCGCCTTTTTCCTTTTTCTTGTTGTAGGCAAAAATGCCTCCTGCGCCAGCAGCTACACCTGCCACAGCGGCGATAATGATGAGTATTATGTTCATAAACCTCTTTCCTAATTGTTGTTGCTGATATTTTTCTCTATATCAGCGGGGTAACAAATAAATATAAATTAATAAGTTTCTGGGGCTAATTATAACATAGTTGGAGCTAGGATGGAAGATTTTTTAGTGAGATTATTTACGAGGTGGGGTAATTTTTGCGGGACGACCATAGTCTGGGATGATAATAGGATGAGCTTGGCCGTGATGGTCGTAGAGGGGAATGTTGAGTTCGTGGGCGAGAGTGTTGACTAGGCTAGCGCCGATTCTAAGGCCGGTAAAGGAGCCGGGACCAGAAAAGAAAGTGATGGCGGTGAGGTCATGCCAAGTTTTCTGATGGAGGGCTAATTTGTCATGGATGAATTGATGTAGGTTTTCAGCGAGATTACGACCAGCGTTCCAGGTGTAGGTGGTATCGTCTAATTTAAGGGTGCAAACTGGAGTAGAGGTATCAAGATACATTTTCATATGGTAAAATTATCGCATGAAGATAGAGAATGAGCAAGCGATGCTAGAGTTGGGGCGGAAGCTGGGGCGAGAGCTGAAAGTGCCAAGCGTAATTGAATTAGTGGGTGATGTGGGGGCGGGTAAAACGACTCTGGTGCGGGGGATGGCAGAAGGTTTGGGGGTGAAGGAAGTGGTGACTTCGCCGAGTTTTACGATTTCTAAGCGATATGGTTTTGAGCGAGAGGATGGAGTTAAGGGTGAATTAATACATTATGATTTTTATCGATTGGGGGATGCGGGGATTATGGCGAATGAATTAGCAGAAACACTGGTAAAGCCTGACGGAGTGATTGTGGTGGAGTGGGGGGAGACGGTGGCAGATTTATTACCGAATGAGCGGAAAAAAATTGTGATACAAATGGCGAAGGATGGAGGGCGCTTGGTGCAGTTAGAGGGTTAGGGGTATTGGTTTGTTTTTAATTTAGGGATTTCGTTAATGGTTGCTTAGGTGGGGAGTTTATTCCATTTTGGTAGTATGACAAAGTGGATACATCCGTCTTGGATACTGGTGGGTTTGGCGGGGGGAGTGATTGGTGGGACGGTTTGGTTGTGGGTGGCGAAAATCGATTTTTTTGATTCCCTGTTGTGGGTGGTGGTAGTGGGACTGGTGGTGTTGGTGAGTATTTTTTATCCTAAGAAATGGACGTTGGGGTTGGTGGTGGTAGCTGGCGTAGTGTTGGCATTAGTGAGAGGTTCGGGAGAAATTAGGGGGCAAAAAATATGGGCTGAATGGACTGGAAAAATCATAGTGGTGGAGGGGGTGGTGGCGAGTGATGTGAGCGAAAGGCGAAGCGGGCAAGTGGTGAAATTAAAATCTTTAAAAATTAATGGGCAAAACATAGCGGGTAATTTATCGATACAGCTGCTGAGTGTGCTTAAAATCAAAAGATCGGACAGGTTAAAAATACAAGGTAAGGTAGTGGAGGGATTTTCAGCGAGGGCGATAAGTGTGAGGCAAGTGAAGGTTTTGGAGCAGAGTCGTGCGCAAATGGGAGATGTTTGGCTGGATATGCGAGATGGTTTTGCGGAACAGGTAGAGAGGCAGGTGGGGTCGCCAGAAGCTGAGCTGGGATTAGCATATCTTGCAGGGATGAAAAACGGATTGGATGACCAATTGAATGAGAAATTGCGGATTGTGGGGTTGTCACATGTGGTGGTAGCTTCAGGGACGCACTTATCAATTTTGGTGGGTTTTGCGAGGAAAATATTTGGGAGAATTTCGCGATTTGCAGGAGTGTTTGGGGCTTTATTATTAATATTTAGTTTTGGTAGCATTATCGGTTGGACGGCATCAATTACTAGGGCGGCACTGGTATCTAGTCTAACTATTTTAATGTGGTATGTGGGGCGAAAATGGCAGCCTTTTCGATTAATTATTTTGGTAATGGCGGTGACTCTACTGATAGAGCCGGGATATTTAATGGAGCTGGGTTGGCAATTGTCTTTTGGGTCATTTGGCGGAATTATGTTGTTGATGCCGGTGATGGTGCGCTGGCTGTATGGGCGAGGAAAACCAGGACTGATTGCTAATTTATTGTTAGCTGCTACGGCAGCAACGGTGATGTGTTTGCCAATCTTGATTTATACTTTTGGGACGATTTCTTTACTCGCGTGGCCAGCAAATTTGTTGATTTTGCCAACCATACCTTGGGCGATGGGTCTAACTTTTGGGGCGGGAGTAATGGGGTGGTGTACGCCAGTGGGTTGGGTCTTGGGGAAACTTACGAGACTGGTGCTGCAATACCATTTAATGGTGATAGATTTTTTGAGTCAGCAAGAGATGTTTTTAATAGATGTGGAGGCAGAAAATCCGTGGGTGTTTTTATTATATGTGCCGATAGTGGGGTGGCTGGTGTGGGATGGCTTAAAAGTAAAGCAAGATATCGGTGTAGGCCGCGATAATGGCACCGAGTAGGAGTGGGCCTTGGTAGTCAGAAATGGTTTGGCAAATTTCTGCGGAAAGCCCATCAAAAGAAAAGAAGTAGGCGATTTGGCCAGAAATTAAAGAAACCAAAATCACAGCCGCAAAAATTGAGCCGAGAGTATGAAAAATGCCAGCCAAGCCACCGTGCGAAGAATGAAAATATAAAATAAATGGAAAAATTAAGACGAGTGCGAGATAGATAAGGTGGCCGATGAGCGTGGGGTCGGCGTGGGGAAAAATTGAAGTTACCCAATCAAGAAAAGTGGGGCCGAAACTATTGAAGACTGCCACGCCAGCGATGGTGGCCAGTTGCATAGGACCAGTATGGCGCCGGAGGAGCGAGAAAAGTAAGATGAAAAACGCCAGAAAAACGATAATAGCCATAAGTAGATTATAACATAAGGCTGAATTATCGAGCAAGACAGCGGACGGAATGGCCAGCCACACGGCCATTGCCTTCGATATCTGTATAGATATTAGAAGGGTTGAAATATAGGCTATAGGCAGTGTTGCTTGAAACAACACTGGAGTACCAAAGAAGGTTACTGCTACCAAGGCTTCTAACGCTACCTCCCCATATATTCCCAGAGCGTGCCAGGAATAGAGGAGTGACTCGTACATTATTAAAGCCATTCGTAAGGTAAGTGACTGCACCAGCACTTTTGATGCCATGGGCGACCAGTAGGTCTTCAACGTCTGAGTAGTCGCCAGCGCTAAGAGGGCCTTGTGGCAATCTCCAGCCTTTAGGGCAAACGGAATTAGGCATGACGGTGTATTTATTGACAAAGGCGGAGGTGTTGTTATTGGCCACCGAGGCAGACCAGTTATAATAGGTGCCAGCATGGTAATGCTGACAATCCGCGACAGTATGATTGGCGGCAACACAGGCGGCAAGTGAGTTGTATTGAGTGTCATCGGTTGCGGAGTTGCTGGTGTAATGGTAGATGTCGCTTAGGTCATATGAATAAGGCTTAGAGGCGTCATCTATCCAGGTACCACCAGTGGCGATAGTACTACTCCCTGGCGTCCAAGAATCAATATTATTTAGGTCTGTATTAGTATTAGTGAGGGTGGTGCTAGTAGACAAGTCTAAATCTAGATTTTGGGTCATCCAACATCTATTGTCGTTGGCTTTAAGGATGGAATAGACCTTATCGTCTCGAGTGTCTTGAAGAAGTCCAGTTGTGCCTTTTGATGCAGCCGAACAGATGGTTGAAGTCATCTCTTGCATCGTAGTAATACCTGAATTATTGAAGCCGAGACTGTCACCCCATTTAGCATAAAGGGTAGTAGTGGGTGAGGTACTGGAAACGGAAACTGTAGCACCTGGTTGATGGGCTACTTCACCATTTGGTGAGGTGGCATAACCAAGGAAGCTATAACCTGTTCTGGTTGGCAGAGCGGAGTTAGCGGTAAAAGCGTAAGTGGAGTTTGCACTACGAGCGGTTTGCTTAGAAGGAAGGTTGGAGACATTGTTGCCATTAGGGTCATAGTTTAGAGAGTATAAGTAGCGATTATCGGCGATGCAGCGGAGAGAATCTCCCGCGGCACGATCAGCTATAAATTGCGGATTAAGCTTAGCATTAAACCCTAGACTGAGAGTATATGACGCATATGTAGATGCTGTTACAGAGGTCCAATAATTGCCATTAACGCCAAGGTGGTATCGTGACCCCATACTGGTGTATCCTCCGCGAACGATAAATAGTGGGTTAGTGCGTGCGTTATTGAAGCCATTGGTTAGAAAATCAGTTCCACCGTTATTAATTATTCCATGTGCTACTAGAAGGTCATTAAAGTCAGAGTAGTCGCCATCACTTGTGGGCCCTTGTGGTAATCTCCACCCTTTCGAGCAGATAGAGTCTGGCATAATGGTATACTGTGGCATTGTGGTGGTGGTTTCATTACTAGCCACAGCTGCGGTCCAATTATAGTAATTCCCTACATGGTAGTGCTTGCATTCGGTTTCGGTGTGATCAACTTTACAGGCATCGAGAGAGGCGTATTGGGTGTCGTCAGAAGTGTCTCCGCTAGTGTAGTAGTAGATGTCCCCTGGATTATAAGAATACGGAGCTTGCCCATTATTTACCCAGGTGGAAGAATTAAGATTCTCTGGTGCAATAGTGTCGCGTTCTGGTGTCCAAGATGTATTTCCACCATTCGCCAATGGATTAATATCACTATCTTGGTCTGTAAGGGCGGTTCCTGTACTAAGGTCTAAATCAAGGTTCTGATTCATCCAACATTTACTATCTGGGGCTTTAGATTTAAAGATGGTGTAGGTTTTGTTATCTCTTATGTCTACTAGAGTAGTTTGTTGTTCATTGGCTACTAGGTCACAGATAGATTTGTTCATATCTTGCATGGTGTAGTAGTAGTGATTATCTACAGCTTGAGACTTAGTCATACCAGCTAGAGCATAGGCTTGGTTAAAGGAAGTAGGCGTAGGGTTAGCAATCAGGCTAATAGTCACTACGTCAGTATAAGCACCAGACATAGTAGTATTAGTGACCTTAGCCCCAGCATAGATAGTAATAGGGTCGCTGTTAACGGGAGTAGTATTTTCCTTAACTGTGATAGCTACTCCATTACTAGCTGGAGTAGGTAAGTAGTTAGTATCATCTAGGGATAGACCCTACTGATTACTGGGAAAGCTAGTCTTAGTGGTACTAGAAGAGAGGGTAGGGATAGTAGCGGCACTAGTGACGGCATGGACGAGGTTAGTGTCGGTATCATAATCAGTGAGCAGAAGTTTATAGCCAGTAGAGTTATTACTAGAGACGGTAGCAGTGAAGGAGGAAGAGGAGAAGGTACCAGTGTCACTGGGGGTAATTGGTACGTTAACTGTAGAGTCTGAGATGGTGAGAGCTAGGACAGGGTTTATATTAACGGAAACGTTATCATCTAGAGCATAGACATTGGCAAAGTTATTAAACAAGCCAGATAAACTAAGAAAACCAAGGTTAGCAAAACCACCGAAAAAGCCGAGCACCAAAAACAACCATACAAAAAGTATTTGTAGGACTCTGAGCCTTCTCCTATAGAACTCAAAACGGCCCATGCTTTTAATTATAGCATGAGGGGGATGGATTTTTAGGCGCCGACGCGATCTTTTTTGTTTTTACGAGAAGCGTTATGATCAATATAGTCAATAATTTTGGCAGCGACGTTGCGGCCAGTGATTTTTTCAATACCGAAGCCTGGCGAAGCATTAACTTCTAAAACTAGCGGGCCACGCTTCGAACGCATTAAGTCAACACCAGCGATTTGAAGCCCCATAGCGCGGGCGGCCTTGACAGCGATTTTCTTCTCCTCATCGGTGAGCTTAATCTTGGTTCCTTCGCCGCCTTTATGGAGATTACTACGAAAATCATCGTCGAGTGACCGACGCTGCATACTGGCTACCACTCGAGAACCAACCACAAAAGCACGAATATCAGTACCGGCACTCTCTTCAATATATTCTTGAATCAGAATGTTAGTACCATCTTCGTTGTAAAGATAGAAGGCTTGCAGGGCTGATTTGGCAGCTTTTCTGGTTTCTGCCAGAACCACACCATTACCGTGAGTGCCATAGGCTAATTTAATAATCACAGGGAGGCCGATTTGGTCTAACAAGGCATCGATATCTGTAGTGTTACGAGAAACGAAGGTTCTGGGAGTATCCACGCCGTTTTTGGTAAGAATTTGAGCGGAGCGCAACTTATCACGAGCTCGAACAATAGCAATAGAACTAGAAGCAGTCCAAAGACCTTGCATTTCGAATTGACGAACAATGGCACAGCCATAGCGAGTCATGCGGTTGGAGATACGAGGAATGATAGCATCGAAACCTTCAACTTTTTTACCTTTATAAAAAACCTCTGGGTGCTTAGCATCTAGAGAAAGGTAACATTTACGGTACTTGATGACCTTAACCTGATGCCCTCGGCTTTCGGCTTCGGCAACTAGGCGTTTGGTAGAATAATTGGCATTACCATTAGATAGAATAGCGATTTTCATAAGATAATTTTTCCTCTCTTTTGTTTTAAATAAAATTGACGGGGATTTTTTTGTAATTTTTTATTAAGACGTGGGGTGATGCGGGGCCCCTTGGTCTTGATGGGGCGTAGAGAAACGTCCACGATAAACTTATTTTTCAAAGTACGGCGACCGATTAAAATGGGAAATTTATTCTTGCTACGGTCGGTCAAGCTAAATAGCACGCGAAAACGACGGCCATGAAGTTTAATAGGTAAGGTCGCGCGATAGCGAATTTCGGATTGACCATTAGAGGACACGAAATTACCGGCCTTGAAGTCTTTGCGTTTAATCACTTTGCCAGTGTAATAGGGGCTACCTGGAGCAAAGAGTTTAAATTTTAGAATATGGTCACGAGTGACTTTAATATCAGAAGCGTGAATAGTAGATGAATCCGCGCCAGTGTCAATTTTAGCGGGGATATTTTTAATGGAAAAAATATCAACAAAGGCGTTGGAACCGATGATGTCGGGTTTTGGTTTAGTGTTTTTGGTTGACATAGGAAATAATCTCCTTATTCAAAGGGTTGGCTTGATTTTAGCACAGTTTAGGTGGTTTGTCAAGCAGAATGAGTGGTAATTAGCGCCAGAAAGGTTTTTTGGTGGATTTAAATTCTTCGAGTAGTTCCCTTTGGCGTTTGTTGAGGTTTTTGGGAGTTTCGACGATGATGGTGACGATGTGGGGGCCGCGGTCACCGTCGGCGCGGAAGGGTACGCCGTGACCAGAGAGCTTAAAGGGGGTGCCGGACTGGGTGCCGGCGGGGACTTTCATGGTGATTTTGCCGTCTACGGTTTCCACATCTACCTCGCAGCCAAGGGCAGCATCGGGCATGGAGATAATTTCTTCGGACAAGATGATGGCGCCTTCGCGAGTGAGACGTTTGTGGGGACGGACGCGGACGCGGACGTAGAGGTCTCCCTTGGTACCGCCTTCGGGAGCTTCGCCACCCTTACCAGCGAGACGGATGGACATGCCGTCGTCGATGCCGGCAGGGATTTTAAGCTTGAGGGATTCGCCGTTGTTTAGGGAGATAGTTTTAGTAACGCCGAAAATAGCTTCTTCAAAAGAAATGGCGACAGAGGTTTGGTAGTCGGCGCCGCGAGCGGGGCGACGAGGGCCGCCGCCGAAGCCAAATAGGGAGCCGAGAATGTCGTCTAGGCCGCCACCAGCAAAGCCACCACTGCCAAAATCGAAACTGAAAGTTTGGCCGTTGAAATTAAAGTTGCCGCCAGAGAAGGGGTTGCCGGCTGGGCCGCCGCCGACGCCGGCGTGGCCGAATTGGTCGTAGCGGGCGCGTTTTTGTTTATCGCTTAGGACTTCGTGGGCTTCGGAAATTTCTTTGAATTTTTCTTCGGCGGCCTTGTCGCCGGGGTTTTTGTCGGGATGATATTTAACAGCGAGCTTACGGTAAGCTTTTTTAATTTCATCATCAGAGGCGGATTTATTGACACCTAAAACTTCATAATAGTCACGTTTTGCCATGGGTTGTATTATATATGGCTGGCACTCAAAATGCAAGAGTGCTAAAGCGAGAGTCTATGATATAATAAAACGGTTAAAGGAGAACATATGACAGAAAAGCGTCTAATTTTAATTACTAACCCTGGGAGTAGTTCCCGTAAATATGCCTTGTATCGCGAGGATGAGTTACTGTGTTCGCTACATTTTGAGTATGAAGATGGTAAAGTGATTTGCACGGTAAAAAAGGCGAATGGGAGTAAGAAAAAATTGGATGAGGATTTTAAAAGTCTGAATTATACCGTGAAAGCTTTGGAAAGAATTTTGACTGACGAGGGGTATCTGGGTGGCGAAAATAAAATTGATGCGGTACTGGCGCGGGTGGCGGCGCCAGGTGAATATTTTGCGCATGACCATGTGGTGGATGCGAAGTGTTTGACTCATCTGGAATTAGCGGAAAAACAGGCGCCTCTGCATGTGCCGGTAGTGGCGGATGAAATTGAAAAATTGGTGGAGGTGTTTAGTGAGACGCCGGTGTTGCAAATTTCGGATTCGGCTTTTCATAATACACGGCCAGAAGTGGCGAAATATTATGCTTTTGATACCGATTTGGCCGAGAAAACTGGGGTGAAGCGCTATGGCTATCATGGTTTGTCGGTGGGATCGATTGTGGAATATATGAAGAGCCAGGAGATTTTGCCGGAGAAGTTGGTGGTTTGCCATGTAGGGTCGGGGTCGTCGGTGACGGCGGTTTACAAGGGTGAGTCGGTGGATACGACGATGGGTTACACACCACTAGAGGGTATGATGATGGCGACGCGGACGGGGAGTATTGATCCAGCGGCGGCGATGGCGGTGGGGCGGGAGTTGGATTTAAGTGGCGAGGAGCTGGAGAAATATTTGAATAAGAAGTGTGGATTACTGGGGGTGTCGGGGCAGACTGATGATATGCGGGAAATTTTGCGTTTGAAAGATGGGGGCGACAAGAAAGGGTCCCTGGCTTACGCGATGTTTATTTATCGCTTACAGAGGGCGATTGCCGAGATGGCGGCGGCGATGGGGGGTGTGGATGCAGTGGTGTTTACGGCGACAATTGGTGAGCGTTCAGATCCGGTGCGGAAGAGTACTTGTGAGAAGTTGGGGTATTTAGGATTGGTGCTGGATGAGGATAAGAATACTGGTGATTTTGGGAAACGTCATACGAATATCGCGGCGGAGGGGTCAAAGCCGATTTGGGTAATTCGGACAGATGAATTTGAAGAAATGATTCGGCGAGCGAAAGTGTTGTTGGGTTAGTAAAAATCAGTTGAATTAACAGATAAATTAGCACTCTTGACAAATGAGTGCTAGTTTGTTAGACTGGGGGTATATTAGCACTCGCTACTCGTGAGTGCCAAAGTAATGTATATGAACAATTTTCAAAAGGAGGAAAAATGTCAAAAATTATCGGAATTGACCTGGGAACCACCAACTCAGCCTTTGCCTATATGGTGGCGGGGAAACCAGAGGTAATTACTAATGCTGAAGGTGATCGCACTACGCCGAGCGTGGTAGCCGTTACAAAGAAGGGTGAGCGGTTGGTGGGTAAAATCGCGGGGCGTCAGCGGGTAACTAATCCAAAAAATACAATTTATGGAATTAAACGCCTAATTGGGCGCAAATTTGAAGATAAAGAAGTGCAGCGCGACCTCGATATTATGCCTTACAAGATTGTGAAAAAAGGTAGTGGAGTGGCGGTAGAAATGGGTGGCAAGGAATATACGCCAGAAGAAGTGTCGGCGATGATTTTATCGAAAATCAAAGCGGATGCGGAGGCTTTTCTAGGAGAGAAAGTCACGGAAGCTATCATCACCGTGCCGGCTTATTTTGATGACTCACAGCGCCAGGCAACTAAGGATGCTGGGAAGATCGCTGGACTAGAAGTTAAGAGGATTATTAACGAGCCGACTGCGGCGGCGCTGGCTTATGGCTTGGAATCTAAGAAGGATGAGCAGATTGTGGTGTTTGACCTTGGTGGTGGGACCTTTGATGTTTCAATTTTGGAGCTCGGGGATGGGGTGTTTGAAGTCAAGGCCACTAACGGTGACACGCATCTTGGGGGTGAAGATTTTGATAATATCATCGTGAAATTCTTGGTGGATGAATTTAAGAAAGAGTCCGGAATTGATATCCAAAAAGATGCGGCAGCGATGCAACGGGTGAAAGATGAGGCGGAAAAAGCCAAGAAAGAGCTCTCGGCTACGACCTCGGTGGAGATTAATCTTCCCTTCTTGACGGCCGATGCCGATGGGCCAAAACATTTTGAATATACTTTGACTCGGGCTAAACTAGAAGAATTAGTACAACCCCTGATTGATCGCTTGGCGGGGCCAGTAGAAAAGGCCTTGAAAGACGCCAAGCTTAAAGCTTCGGATATTGACGAGGTGGTGATGGTGGGTGGCATGACCAGAATGCCGGCAGTGGTGGAAAAGGTAAAGAAATTATTCAACAAAGACCCGATGCAGGGTGTGAACCCAGATGAGGTGGTGGCAATTGGGGCGGCAGTACAGGGTGGTGTATTGCAGGGCGACGTGAAAGATGTGTTGCTGCTTGATGTGACTCCATTAACCCTGGGTATTGAAACTATGGGCGGAGTGCGGACGGCACTAATTGACCGTAATACCACAATTCCGACTTCTAAGTCAGAGGTGTTTTCGACGGCTTCGGATAATCAGCCGCAGGTAGAAATTCATGTCTTGCAAGGTGAGCGTGAAATGGCGGCAGATAATAAGTCGCTCGGACGCTTTATTTTAGACGGGATTGCGCCGGCGCCACGGGGAATCCCACAAATTGAGGTGACCTTTAATCTGGATGCGAACGGTATCTTGAATGTGACTGCCAAAGATAAGGGTACGGGCAAAGAGCAGTCGATTACCATCCAAAACTCTGGCAATATGAGTAAGGAAGATGTGGAAAAAGCTCAGAAAGAGGCTGAGATGCATGCGGAAGAAGATAAGAAAAAGCGCGAAGTGATTGATGCTAAAAATCAACTAGAAAATGCGATTTATCAAGCCGAGAAAATGACGGACGAGTATAAGGACAAGATTGCGGATGAGGATAAGGAGACGATTAAGAAGGCGGCCGGGGAAGCGAAGGAGGTCTTGAAAGACGAAAAAGCTGATAAGGAGAAGTTAGAAGCGGCGGCGAAAGAGTTATCAGATAAAATCATGCCGATTGGCGCGAAGATGTATCAACAGGCGAGCGAAAAGGAAGAGGATAAGAAAAAATCTGAAGCCAAAGATTCTGACAAGAAAGCCGATGATGATGCCGTGGAAGGCGAAGTCGTAGATAAGTAAACCACAACCGCTGAAAACTGGAACCCCGAGATTTAAGAGTCTCGGGGTTTTGGGTTTTTTGGAGATTTTGGTTTTCGGAATTTTGAGAAGAAATTAGAAAGAGGTTTTGGGGGGTGAGGGAGCTGAGGGGGTTTTGTTCGGTTTTTGTTATGAAATAGTTTAGCGATTTCACAGCGATATTCGTAGGCGATATAGAGAAGTCCGAGAACGATAATAAAAATAAGAGCACCAAGAGCAATAAAAGTAGAGGCCGGGGTGGAAGTAGTAGGGGTGAGGGGATAGCTGGCGCCGGTATTGACAGAAGGGATTTTACGACAGCGATTAGTGGCGGGGTTGAGAGTGTAGCCGGCGGGACAGATCTTGGGTGCGGGGATGGTGGTAAGGTTTTTACAACGACCAGTTAGAGGGTTGCGGTATTTACCAGGTGGGCAGGGCTCTAGGGTTTTGACGGTAATGGGTTTGACGCAATTGCCAGTAGCTTCATTAATAACCTTGTCTGGTGGGCAGGTACGAAATTGTTGATAGTGATTGGGCTCGCCGGGGGTGGGAGCATAAGTGGAAAGCCATTGTGCGGTACCGTCGGAGTGGAAGCCGAAACGAGCAAAGGAGGTGGCTTTTTTCTGGCCATTGGGAAGGTTTAAGGTAGCCACCGTGGCGCCATTAGTGTCGATGAGAAAAATTTGATTAAGTGAAGTGGGGTTTTTGGTAAGAGAAAAATCCGTGGCGTAGCGGGTAAAATAGCTTTCGGGTGGAATAATACCAGAAAGCGGAAAGTGGCGGTTTTTGTAAAATAACTGGCAACCATCTAAGAGGATTTGGTCGGCGGTAGGGTTGCAGAGTTCAATAAATTGCTCGGACCGAGAGGTTTCATAGAAGCTGAGGACTTCGGAAAATTCCAGACCTTGACATTGGGCGGGAGGGATTTCGTCATCGATGGAGAGTGTGAGGCTGAGACGAAGTGGGTCGAAGGGGGTGGGCTGATAGTCGGCTTGATGGGTAAAGTCAAGAGAATCGAGGTCGCGGACGAGAGTGGTGGGGTCTTGACTGCGAAAGCTAGAAAAACAGCCGTCCTTCCCTGTCCAGCAGACGCTATCTAGAACGGCAGAGTCATAGATAAGCTCTAATGGTCCGGCTTTCATGGCGAGCGAGGTGGTATACGTGGCGTCTGCCAGCTCGGAGGTGGGAGAGCTGGCAAGACGGAGGGAGAGGGTCTCGCCGGTCATTTGGCTACCGTCTGGAAAAGCATAGATAATGGTTTTTTTACCAGAACTGTTGGTATAGCCTATGGAAAGACCAGCGAGCGAAATTGAATCGGGGGAGAGCTTTGTCAGCTCAATTAGCTCCCCAGTGTTGGAGCGTCCATCTACTGTGTAGCCGGGGTTGAGAGATTTAATTAATACAGGAGGCGGAGTGGCGTGGACGTGAGAGTGGTAGAAGATGCTCATGAAAAAACCCACCACGCAGAAGAGAGAGTAGTAGAAAAATTTTTTCATGAGTGCAGTATAGAAGCTTCGGGGAAGAAATTACAACCATAAGTGTGATATAATGCAGTCATGAGCGAATTAACCTCTGTAAAAATAGTTTTGAGGTGTAAAACAAAATGCTAAAAAAATATGATTATGACTACGTGGTGATTGGTAGTGGCGCGGCCGGTAATACGGCGGCTAAAATAGCCGCTAAGATGGGGGTGAAAACGGCGATTGTGGAATCGACAACTTGGGGAGGCAAGGGATTTAATGGCTACGATTTGCCGTCACGAGCTAATTTAAAATTAACTCATCTTTATAATGAAGCCTTGAAGGCAAAAATCGGTTTGGCGGGAGCGAGCCTGCGATTAAATTATCATTCCCTACTAGAGTGGCAGGAAAAAGTCGTGGAAAAGGCAGGAAAAAATCAGGTGGAACTGGAAAAATTGGGAGTGGCTACTTTAGAGGGCCGAGCAAAGTTCGTCAAGTCGCATCAATTACTAGTAGGAGAAAAAACTGTAAGTGGTAGGAGGTTTTTACTTGCCACCGGAGCGCAATTAAACACCTCGGGAATTAGTGGGGTAAGCGAAACTAATTATTTAACGCCAGTGGAAGCTTGGTCCTTACCGAGACTACCAAAGAGCGTGTTGATCGTCGGAGGGGGAGCGACGGGATGTGAGTTGGCGCAGTACTTTGCAGAATTAGGTGTAAAAACCGCAATTGTCGAATTGGCTGGCAGGTTGTTGCCCCGGGAGGACGAAGAGGTAGGACAGGTATTAGAAAACTATTTTAGTAAGCAATTGAAGATTGAGGTCTTAACTGAAGTGCGAGCCACGGCAATTAGCGAGGATGCTTTAGGGAAAAGAGTGACAATCATGCATGATGGTAGAGAGAGTGTGGTGAGAATGGATGCAGTGGTATTGGCAACTGGAGCGACACCATCACTCGATTTGGAATTAGAAAAAGTCGGCGTGAAGATAGAAAAAAGAGGATTAAAGGTTAATAATATGTTGCAAACCACGGCAAAATATATTTTTGCAGCGGGTGATGTGCTGGGTGAAGAAAGCTCTGCCGAGAGAGCGGTTTATGAAGGTAGGTTAGCAACCTATAATGCCTTGAAGCGACAGAGAGCGACAGCGCATTATGATGGTTTTATAAGGGTGACAAATACCTTCCCGCAAGTAGCGAGTGTGGGGGCGACGGAAGATGATTGCATTAAACGCGATATTAAATTTAAGAAGTCTTTAACGGCTTTGTCAAGAGTCCCTGCAGCGGCGATTAATGGTTTTGAGGTGGGATTTGTGAAGATGCTAGCGACTAAACAGGGTAAACTCTTGGGGGCAACAATAGTGGCCCCAGAGGCTGAATTAATGATTCAAGAAATTGCAGTCGCGATAAGACATAATTTATCAATAGTGGACCTGGCTAGTACGCCCTGCGTGAAACTAGCGTGGAGTGAGTTAATAAGACGAGCGGCAAAGAAATTGGCTTAAGAAACGTTAAGCTAGGGGTCATGTCTGTGGAAAACTTTAGGGATTTTACTATTGTAAAAAGCTTATGCATATGTTATAGTGAGGGCGTGAAAGGTCAAATATAAAAAGGTTTATATATGCGTAAACGATTTTTGAAATTATTTATAGTTATAAGCTTAATAATGGGTGGAGCGATAGTCTTGATACCGTTAGAATCTCATGCTGAAGATGTGACGGTAACGGTAACGGTGCAATCAACGATTAGTTTATCTCTATCTGGAACGCCGTCTGCCACTAATGTCCTGCCAAACAGCAAGGTAGAGGGTACCGATTCGTCGTTCTACACACTTGCTTCAGTGACTACGAATAGTACTGCTGGATATACCTTGACAGTAATTGATAAGGATACGGATAATTCCCTGAAGGCTGGTTCTCATAGTATACCAGCTACAGCTTCTAATTCTTTAACAGCGGGGACTGCGGCTTGGGGTTATCGAGTGAGTGGTGATACGGACTGGTTGGCGATGCCGAAGAGTGATGGGACAGCGGCAGGTATAGCTTCTTCAAATACTTATTCAGCTTCAGCACAGAATACTACGATTCAGTATGGGGTAGCCACCGCTGCTGGTCAAGCAGCTGGCTCTTATACTGACGTAATTACATACACTGCGACTGCTAAAACTTAAAGGGTAGTATGAAAAAAATTATTTATTGGTTAGGGGGCGTATTGGTATTGCTGGGCTTAGTGACTGGCCAGGTTTATGCTAGTGATGAAAAAAAGGTGGTATTGCAAATCTCACCAGTGAAGCAAGATTTAGAGCTAGAGGCTGGCAAAACTTATCATGGATACTTTTTTGTGCAAAATGTGGGAGATTTGAAGTTCTCATATGAAGTTTCAGTTACGCCCTATAGTGTAGTGAATGAAAATTATGATCCGGATTATGTTAGGGAGTCAAGCCAAACTCAGATTACGAAGTGGGTGACCTTCGAGCAGACTACTGGAGAACTCTTGCCTGGTGATATGCACAAAATAAATTATATTATTAATGTACCAAGTAATGCGCCGGGGGGTGGTCAATATGCAGCGCTGATGGCAGAGACGGCGGATAGTGGTCAGGAAGGGGCAACCCTACAGACTATTAGCCGGGTGGGAATGCTATTATATGCTAGTGTTGAGGGCGAAACCATAAAAGAAGGTGAGGTGATGGATTTAAAGATTGATAAGTTATTGTTAAATCCCCCACTAGCTTTCTCCGCTTTGGTGAAAAATACGGGAAATGTAGATTTTAATACGACTATGCGGATGGAGGTGGTTAATGCCTTAACTGGTGAGGTGGTATACGACAATTGGGATAATCCAGAGGAGAGAATAGTATTACCTGAAACATCGCGCCTGAGTGTTTTAGAGTGGACGGAAGCTCCTAAGTTGGGGGTCTTCAAGGTAAGGGCTGAGGCTTCAGCGTTGGGTGATACGCAGAGTTTGGAGCAAGTAATATTAGCTTGTCCGTTGTGGTTAATCCTGATGGGGTGCTTCTGGATAGTTTTGGGCGTGATGCTACTAGTTTTAAGAAAAAGAAAATAAGATAAAAAGGCGCAAAAAAATGACGCCACAATTGGGGGGGCAATTATGACGTCGTTTTGGTGGCGGGGGTTCGATTTGAACGAACGACCTTTTGGTTATGAGCCAAACGAGCTACCAGACTGCTCTACCCCGCGACGTATCAAAAGTATATCGCACACGGGGAGAAATGTCAAGAGTTTTTAGATAGTGTTTAGAGAAATTAAATATTGCCGGAATTTTGACATTTATTGCTGGGGTTATTGGGATCGGGCCAGCAGTTCTGAGTAACCCAGAAGTTCTTACTGAGCGTATCGTCGGTACCACTGAGATGGATGGCAAAATTGGGGTAGGGGAAGTAAAGGTCTGTAAATTCAAACCGAGCCTCTACGCGACGGAAGAGGTCATTGGCACGACCAGTAGAGTCGACGGCGACCTGAGCGCGAGAGAAGCGAGTAGTGGTAGGATTGTTGTTATTGTCATGACAGCGCCCATCACTGTCAGTACATAACTCAACGGCAAAGTCGGTAGTGGGTTGACCATAGGGTAGTGAAATGACTAAGAAACGAGATGGTGATAGGGTATTGGCGGGGGGAAGTTGTGGGGTATCGTAAACAAATGGAAGCTGGAAAGCGGCAGTGCAAGCAAATTCGGTATCGGCACCACCACACTTAATTTTATTTTTATAATTATCTTTTTTATCATTTGCAGCCATAAAGATGTCACGAGTGAAATAATTACCACCAGTTGAATCCTCTGGTGTAGTAGGGACGAGAGCGAGCAAACCTTGATTAGTGCCATGAGAGCCTCTAATATCAAAATCGCTAAGCCGGAAAGTGTTGCCAGCCTGAATAAGTTGTAGGGTAATAGTGGGAGGGGTGGCGGCATTGGCGCCTGAGAGTGAGGGGAAGTTATGTTGATTAGCAAAATTGAAATTAACGCCATTATTGCTAGAATACCAACTAAGACGGATGCCAGTGACGGTGGCAGTTTCGGCTTGAATGGGTATAACGCGGACAGAGTTTTGGAGGCTGAGGGTGGAGCGATAGTCATCAGTTTTATCAGTAACTTTTACACAGGTATAGGCTTGGGCCATCCTGGAGTCTTGCTCGGCGGTTTCCTTAATTACTACTTCCCCGGTCTGACCATCGTTACCGTTACGACCAAGGACGACGCCAACTGCATCACAGCTATAATTATCATCAAAATGAAGCATAAACTTATGCATGGAGTGGAGGATTTCTTCACAAGTAAGTACACCGTCTGGATTGAAGGTGAAGTTGGGGTCGTAAGTAAAGCCAGGGTTCTCGGCTAAGCAATTGTAATACTTAATCATAGCAGCTTTAGCGTCTTCAACCCCTGCCAGAGCGGAGTCATAGGCAGACTGAGAAAGGTCGGCACTGGTGGTTTTGGAGGCTTCAGCAAGAATAAGACGCACAAAACTTAAAGTAATAACGCCCAATACAATAGCTACGAAAATAACTACGTAAAGTGAGGCGACGCCTCGTCTCGTGTGTTTTAGGAAAGCCCTATTAGATATTGCTTTCATCATGATGCTGTCCTCCTACCGCGCGAGCGGCAAAATTAAATTTATTGATTGCACAATAGTAAAAATCGGTGTCGATGCCAGTTGGAGCGAGGCAGTAATCCCCTGTCGCTGTGACATTAACTCCACCTTGAGTGGTGGCGAGCACAAAGGTGGCTGGATAAAAAATCTGTTTACTGATATGGTCTTGGGCGGGAGGGTAGGCTTTAAAATCGAAAAGTGCAAGTTGACTAAGAGTGTCGATCTTGGAGGCGAGGAGTTCAGTGGGTTCAGCAGCGAGAGCATATTGAGTACTGTTATAACTGGAGATGTCGTAGTTGGCATGCGCAGTATAAGTGCCAGTGAATTCGTACTCGTTATTGATTTGGGAAGCGCAAACTAGTCGTGAGGGGTCTAATACACGAAGAAGGCGGAAATCAATCGTCTTTTTGGTGTCTTTATAAACATAGGTGAGTGTGGCAGGAGTGGCGGCAGTTTGATATTTATCACCGTAGAAATAGCCAGTATTCCAGACATAGGAATAAAGCCCGGTACAGAAAGAGCCGTTGGTGGGGACTATAGAATCAACACCATCAATATTCACGGTATAATAGTGTTGGTGATAGACCAGTTTATAAGCTTCATCGTTAAGACATTTGCTGTAGCCACTATTGGGCTGAGATGAGGTGGCAGGAAAGAAATCGCTGCAAGAAGCCGTAAGATCTTTGGCGGGAGCGGCAGTGATGGCGGCAGTAAAGCCCTCAATCAACTCTTTGCCGGTGGCATTAATACTTTTAATAGCTAAACCTTTGCGGTAAATAGAGACGATTTCTAGTGTAATAAGGGCAAGTAGAACTAAGAGAACGGAAAGAAAGGCGGTAGCGATGGAGAGTTCTACAAGAGTAAAGCCTTTTTTAGTGCGAGTCATTTAAGTACCTCCTCCTAAACTTGGGTTATATAAGCGAACGACAGTGGCGATAGTGGAAGGGGTGGAGCGACCTGGTGGATACCAACAGGTACGAATATGAAAATCGTAAAAAGTGGGAACGACGCCTGATGTACCATCCCGAACGGCAATAATCCAAATCCCTTCGGCCTTGGCAACTCTGCGATAGTCTCGATTATAAGTGTCACCTTCGTCTAACTGATCAGTGGTGAGGCCTGAGGGCGTACTGTAAATAAGGCGTGGATAGACGTCGGTAGTGGTAAACTTGCCGTCGACTGCCGAGCTAGCAATAATAATTTCATCGGTAAGTTTGGCATAGCTAAGTGAGGTGGTATCGCCAGATTCTTGGAAAAAACTTTGGATAATCTTAGAGTTAACGTTAGCGGGAACGAGTAGGCGAGTATTTAACACGAAGGCCTTGTCTTCAAAAATATTATGAGCCTTACTGGGATTATAGAGGTCGGGACAGGAAAGTGTGGTGAAGTCAGCGATGTCGGCTGGATCATTAACGTATAGATCAACGATGTTTTCTTTCCATAAAACTTCATATTGTCGGTCTTTTTTGTCTAATTTGCGTTGTGTAACATAGGAGTCGTGAATGAAACGTAGGGCCTCAGCTTGAGCGTCAATTTCATTACGCGCCATGGTAATTTCAAGAGAAGCTTGAGCGGAAGAAAGCCCGCTATTCATAATATTAATGGATACGACGGCAACTATACTAAACATGGTTACGGCAAAAGTAACCTCAACGATAGTATCGCCACGAAAAGTTTTGGGGAAAGTTTTGAAGAAAGTTTTTAGAGACATTGGTTTTCCTCCGAATCCATAGGAATTAATTCGATAGCATTGGCTGAACGACCGTTGGTCTTGATGCGAATTTCACGACGACGATTCCCCACCGATGAGGCATCTTCTGAAGCAAGACAGAGATGAACGTCTGTGGCAGCAAAGTTGGCGTAGTTTGGGATGGAGTCTTGTTCGAGAAAACCAGCGAGAGTGCCGTGATGATTTTTGGCGTAATTTTTGGCAGGAGGTAGGGCGGTACAACTGACTGTGCCGGCGGATGACTGAATTAGGTCTTGGACAAAAATTGAATTATTGGTAGCAGCATAAGTGTATACCGTACCAGAAGCGGGAGAACGGATAATCATAACGGCGCCCTTAAAGAGTTCGCCTTTGACAGGCGACTCAATACGGGCGCCCCATTGTGGAATATAGGTGTCTTGAATGCCAGTAACAGCAAAGTTGCAGGTGGCGATAGTTTGGGGGTTGTCGGTGCGTACAGTGACAATGTCTGCCCGGACAGCAGCGAGAGCATCAAGTGTGCTCATTCCGCTGAGTTTGGTAGAGCTGGTAGCTTGGCCAATAATGTCATAGGAGTAAATAGTGGGGTCGTTAGGTTTTTCGCCAAAAGTTAAGAGTTTACCATAAATAGCGCAGCTAGTACGCCCTTGGTCGGAAGGTAGACCAGTTGTGTCTTGAGCGATAAATCTACCGTGCTCAGCGGCGTCACTGAGGGAACAAAAGTCGTTAACACCAAGATTGAAAGAGCGGCTATTTTGAATATTCGTGGCTTCAGCATAGGCTGTACGTAGAAATTCAATAAAATCTTGAGTAGTGTCATTGTAGCGTTGACGACTAATAGAAGAGCCGCTACTGGCAATTAAGGCAACTACAAGAAACATGGTGATTCCAAGAAAAAGACTAATCTCTACGAGAGTGAATCCTTTGCGTAATTTTGGAGTTATTTTCATTTTAATACCTCGGACCAGCTTCCTTTAAATACGTCGTGAAGGCTTGGGAGCGAGAGATGGCTTTTTGATAGGCCCAGAGAATAGAGGAGGGATGGAGGTTAAAAATCTCGGCGGAGGGAGTGGCGGAAAAGCCTTGATTAGAACCGTAAGTGCGGTAGGGAGTGATGGATTTGGCGAGAATAGGACNATTGATGCGGAGTTGAGAATTGCAAACATTGGATGAGAGGCTGGTAGCAGGGTCAGATGAACCGATGAGGTAATGATGGCAAGTATTAACGGTTCCCCCTTTAGTTACTAGCCAGCTATCTACGCGGGCAACATGAGGGTTAATGCGAATGTCTTTATTGGAAATGATGAGATATTGAGGAAGTTCAGAAATGCGACCAAAGGTAGTGCTATCAGAGCTAGCTAAAATATTCGTATTGATGGTAATATTGCCAGTAGCATAAATGATATGGGTGACGCCTTTTTGGAGGGTAGGTGCGGAGTTAATCGTCAAGTCGCCAACAATGGAAGTGTAGCTGGTACAACCTGATGTAGTACAGGGGTTAATACTGGTAGGAGGTGGGTCAGTTGGGGTTTTAGTAAAACGAGAGATAATACGATCAGCAGTAGAGTTGTCATAATAGATACCAGAATGACCAGTGAAGGTGGAACATTCATTATTGGCGATACTAAGAGGAGAGCGAGAGCAGAAATTGTCATTGAGTTCTTGACCAAGAATTTTACCGCCTTGATCGTTGTAGCGAGTGGTGTAACCAGTAGTAGCGCCAGAGGAAAGTCCTTGAACAGTGCCTCCAGCGATTAGGGCGTATTCGGTCCAGGAGCCGAAAAGATAGTTAATATCGTTGATGCGCTTAACGGTAGTGGAGGTAGTGATATTACCAGCGGTGTAGAGATGACCTCCCCAGACTTCGTAGTGAGGTTTTTTGGCAATAGTGCGGCATGAAGCATCAGAAATACGCCAGGCTGCACTACTACTTTTGGCGGGAGTGAAGCCCGCGGCTACACAAACTTTGGTGCCGACTGGATAGTCGGGAATGGGGATACTAAATTGGCTACCAGACCAAGTGGAGTTTTTAGGAATAATAATGTCATTGATAGGTGAACCAGGGGCCTGTGAACAGGTGGCGTTGGCAGTAAGTTTATCTGAAGAGCGGTAGTAGGTACAAGGGTCTTGGGTGGTGGTAGTGTCACTGTTTTCGTCACCAGTACCAGTAAGGCTGTTTTGATTGTAGTCTTGATTGGCGGGGACGATAAGTTGGACAACTTGAATGGTGCCAGATTGAGTTTGAGTGGCAGGACGATTTGGGTCTTCCTTGGTGTTTTTAACGGTAGGGGCAATTTGGATGGGCGAGGGGTCGCCACCATAGAGGGGTGTATCGAGGTTGCCAAAATTGGTAGCTGGGGTGGTTTTATAGTTATATTCGTGATTAACATAGAGGCAGGCAGAAAGAGTGGTAGGAGTACTATAGTTAGAAGAAACTGGCGTGCCGTCTACGGCACTCACGGTTTCGTCGATAGATGGGGAGTAGGCGAGATTTTTACAAAATTGGGTTCTTTGGCCAAGTGAAACAGGACCAAGGGTGTGGACATCAGTGAAAGATTGACTGCTGTAGTTCCAGACACCACCATCAAAGCGCCAGCGGGGATTTTTGAAGTGGCTACCAGATGGATAAACTTGATGGACAAAGGAAACATCGGTATATTCAGATTCTGGATAATAGTCTTGGTTGGTATAATCTACACCGTTGATAATAGCGCGATTAGTGGCTTGAAAATAGTAGCTGTTGGTTTGAGTGGGGCGAGAAAGGGTGACGCAGGCAGTGGCCCTAGTGAGTTCAGAATAGGCTGGGTCACTAGCGATAGTGTAGCTATGGACTAGGACTCCGTCTTCGTAAGTATTATGTGTAGTATAAGTAATAGTGGCTCTGCGATGGTAGTTAAGTGAGCGACAGGCGTTAATGGTTTGACCATATGAAAGTGTATAATTAGTATATTCATAAGTATAGCCAGTGCCAGAATTCCAAGGGCCACTACAGGTATTAACACCATCGACAGTGCACCACAGTGGATAATTACCACTATTATAGCTACGGAAAAGGACTTGAATATTGCCGCTTGCAGTATTATAGGTTTGCCAGGTGCGCTCTTGGCCGTCTATGAACGCCGAGATGGAACCATTCATATAGAAGTCTTCTGTGTGGTAAGTAGTTTCGTAAGTGATGGTGGGCTCAGCGGCGGTGTAGTCGGCGATGACGGTGGCAGTATTAGTGCCCATAGAACCAGTACAGCCTGTGCCAGTATTGGAATAGCAACGAGAGATATTCACAGTATCTTGGTAAATTTTACCGTTTACAATAGGGGCTTGCTGTTTAAAGGTATTAACATTTAAATATCCGAGAATATAATCTGAAGCCCCTGGACTACTGGAAGTGTAAAGGGGGCCAAGGGGTGGATGATAGTTCCAACTGACTGAATTATACTGCACATTATTGCCACGATAAAGCCTGTTTCCAGTAAGGGTGATGTAGCTTTTATCTACGGAAACATTCATTGCATAATTATAGGAAAAATAACTAACACTTTGGCATGAGAGAATGTCCCCCATGACATAGACTGGAACGGTGCTAACATTCTTAGGAACATAGATGATGTTAGAAAATCTTTCTGAACCAGTATTGCTTTGAGCTATCCAAATCGCACCAATAAGGGAGTTCCATGGACGAGCGGCGCAGATATCACAAGCCCAGCGATGGCCATCAATTGCGCCTCCACTACCAGATCTAGATATACAATTATTATAAATGTTCCAGTCGTAGGCATAAGTGTCTTGCGAGTGAAAAATGGTCAGCAGTAAAGAGCAGAAAATAATGATTGGGAGAATAAAATCTAGACGACGGCTCATCCGACGCCTCCTTCTGGCTGAGGGCAGGTGGCTTGCATTTTGTCGACATAAGCTTGTTGCTGTTCAAGATTATTATCTTTATAGAACAGGTAGATAAGAAGGCCATAGACTTCGCAAAGTCGCTCTTCATCAAATTGATAAGTAGCCTCTAGATTGGTGGCATAGTTGATGGCAATACCATTATATCCATGCTTAGAAAAAGAATTGATTCTGGCGCGCTCTATAATGAACCTGGCTTCAGGAGTGGTGGCAGACTTGAGGGCATCCTCGAAGTACTGACTGGCGGTAGCAAAATTATCTTCGGATTCTTGATTTTCAAAAATTTTATCAGCTTCAGAAAATACCTCGGAGTAAGTCTGGCTGAGGGCGTCGGGTTTAAAGATTTCTTGTTCTGGTTGACGCCAAATAGTAAAGCGCAGGACAAGAAGGATAATACCTACAAGGAGTAGTAGGATGAGGAAAATGATTAGGTATTTAATTTTACCACTAAGAATTCGCCGCAAAAAGGGTTTTTTAGGTAATGTGTCAACAATAACCGAACCCTCAGCGCCTTGATAGGCTTGCTGATCAGGAGAATAATTAATTTGACTCATAATGCTCCTGCTTAATTATAGCGAGGTGGGAGGAAAAAAACAAATGACAGATCATCTTAATACCTTGGCCCAAGCTCCTTTAAGTAAGTCGTGAAGGCTTGAGAGTGAGAGGTGGACTGATGGTAGGCCCAAAAATAGGTGGTGGGAGGGAGATTGAAGATTTCGGCGGGAGGAGTGGCGGAGAAGCCTGGGTTAGAGCCATGAGTGCGGTAGGGAGTAATGGATTTGGCGAGAATGGGGCCGTTGATGCGGAGTTGGGAATTACAGACACTAGATGAAAGACTAGTGGCTGGGTCGGATGAACCAATGAGATAGTTGTAGCAAGTGTTAACGGTTCCCTCTTTGGCAATTAGCCAACTATCTACGCGAGTGACGTGGGGGGCGATACGGATGTCTTTATTAGAAATGATGAGGTATTGAGGGACTTCAGAAATGTGATTGAAAGTAGTGTTGTTAGGACTAGCTAAAATATTAGCATTAATAGTGATATTGCCAGTAGCGTAGATGACATGGGTGACGCCTTTTTGGAGAGTGGGGGCGCTGGGAATAGTAAGGTCGCCAGCAACTGAGGTGTAGCTAACACATCTTGGCTCAGTGCAGGGAGTAATGTGTGTGGGAGGTGGGTCGGTGGGGGCTTTAGCGAAACGAGAAATGATGCGATCGGCGGTGGAGTTGTCATAGTGCACGCCAGAACGGCCAGTAATGGGGCCTTGAGAGGAGCAGTTAGCATTAGCAATAGTGAGAGGAGAACGAGAACAGAAAGCTTCGTCGGTAGAGTCGCCTAGAATCTTACCGCCTTGGTCATTGTAGCGAGTGATGTAGCCAGTAGTAGCGCCAGAAGAAATTCCTTGAACAGTGCCTCCAGCGATTAGGGCGTATTCGGTCCAGGAGCCGAAAAGATAGTTGACATGATTAATGCGCTTAATAGTATTTGAAGTGGTGATATTGCCGGCAGTATAGAGATTACCGCCCCAAACTTGATAGTGAGGCTTTTTGGCGACAGTACGACATGTGGCGTCAGAAATACGCCAAGCATCAGTGGCGCTACTCTTGGCTGGCTTAAATCCAACGGCAACGCAAACTTTAGTGCCGGCTGGGTAATCGGGAATGGCAAGACTGAGTTGATTGCCGGACCAAGTAGAGTTTTTGGGGATAACAATATTGTAGATAGGTGAGCCAGGGATGGCTGAACATTCATTGGTGAGTTTTCTATAGAAAGTACAGGGGTCTTGAGTCGTGGTGGCGTCACTGTTTTCATCACCAGTGCCGGTAACCTTATATTGACTATAGCCTTCGCTGGCAGGAACGATGAGCTGAACCACTTGCACGGTGCCAGGCTCAGTTTGGGTGGCGGGGCGATTGGGATCGTCCTTGGTGTTTTTAACAGTAGGGGTAACGTGAACGAGAGACGGATCGCCACCGTAGAGAGGTATATTGGAGTTGCCAAAGTTGGCGGAGGGGGAAGTTTTATAATTATATCTATGGTCTATAGTGACGCAGGCGGTGATATTGGTGGGGTTTTCGTACCAAGAGCTTACGACCCCGCCACTTAGGGTGCTAACTCTTTCTACGAAAGTCTGGTAGTAAGTAAGGGTCTTGCAAAACTGTAGACTCTGACCAAGTGGAGTGGTGAAAGTTCTGGGTTCTATAGTAAAGTAAGGGCTGGAATTCCAGGGGCCGTTGCAGCCGTTAGTTCCGTCGACAGTACACCATCTTGGGGTTTTATTATGATTAATTGGAGAAGTTTGATACTTAAAAGCGCCTCCAGTGCTTGCACTTTCTGGAAGATAAACTCTATCAGTATAGTCTTCATCGCCAATAAAGACGCGGTTGGAGCCAGTGAAGGGGTACCTTATGTCTTGGGTGGCTTCAGAAAAATCTACGACGATTCTGGATTCAGCCCAGTTACAGGTGCCGGCGCCATGACCAGGATCTTGACCATTATTCGAAAAACAGCGGTGAATCCAGACAGTGTCACTGCACTGATTACCGTTGCAGCTAGCGATTTGTTTAAATCTGTTGATATCTATAGTACCACTAATATAAGAACTGGCCCCGCCAAGACTGCCATAATTCCAGGTGAGAGCAGGAATTGAACTCATTCCACGATATAAAACCGAACTATGAAGAGTGATGTAGCCACCTTCTGATGTATCCCTACTAGTCTTCACTCTTACTGCATAATTATGTCCTTGATAGGGCCAACGACTGCAAGTAAAAACATCGCCAAAGACATAAACATTAGCGGTAGTAACATTGCCTTGCAAAGAGACCGTGTTAGAAAACTTCTTTACGTTATCAGTGCCACCAGCTAGCCAAATTGCGCCAATCAAGTTATTACTTTGATTATTGGCACAGGTTTCGCAAGCCCAATTATGACCGTAAATTGCCCCTCCGCTACCAGATCTGGCCCGACAAGTGTTATAGGCGTACCACCAGTCCCAGGCATGAGCGTCTTGTGAGCGGACGATAGAGAGAAGGAGCGAACAAGCGATAATAGTTGGTAAAAGAAAAATTAGATGCCGGCGGTTCATCCGATACCTCCTTCTTGCATAGGGCAAGTGTCTTGCATTTTTTCGATATAAACTTGTTGTTGGTCGAGATTTTCGCTTTGGTAAAACAAGTAGAGTAGGTCGCTATAAATTCCGCATAGTTTCTCTGCGTCAGATTGATAGATGATTTCTAAATCGGTAGCATAATTGATGGCAGCATCGTTATGTCCATGCTTGGATAGGGAGTAGATTTTAACTCGCTCAATGGTGAACTTAGCTTCGGGAGTGGTGGTAGACTTGAGGGCGTCCTCGAAGTACTGATTGGCGGTGGTGAGACTGTCTTCGGTTTCTGAATTTTCAAAGATTTTGTCGGCTTCGACAGAAACCCTAGAGTAGAGCTGGTCTAGAGTTTCGGGGGTGGTGGCTTGGTCTTTGGGTCGCCAAATAGTGAAGCGGAGGATGAGTAGAATAGTACCTACAAGGAGTAGGATGATGAGAAAAATAAATAGGTATTTAATTTTGCCGGTGAAGATGCGCTTTGAGAAAGACTTTTTGGGCTGGGGGTCAACAACGACTGAGCCCTGAAAGTTGTGGTGGTCTGGTTTGGGGTGGTAATTAGTTTGACTCATAATGCTCCTGCTTAAATTATAACCTAATATCTCGGGCTAAGCTCCTTTAAGTAAGTCGTGAAGGCCTGAGAGTGAGAGGTGGACTGATGGTAGGCCCAAAAATAGGTGGTGGGAGGGAGATTGAAGATTTCGGCGGGAGGAGTGGCGGAGAAGCCCTGGTCGGAACCGTAAGTACGGTGGGGAGTGATGGACTTGGTGAGAATGGGGCCGTTGATGCGGAGTTGGGAATTACAGACACTAGATGAAAGACTAGTGGCTGGGTCGGATGAACCGATGAGATGGTTATAGCAAGTATTGATAGTTCCCCCTCTAGTTACCAACCAACTATCTACGCGAGTGACGTGGGGGGCGATACGGATGTCCTTATTGGAAATAATAATATATTGGGGGACTTCGGAAATATGGTTAAAGGTGGTGTTGCTAGGGCTGGTCAAGATGTTGGTGTTAATGGTGATATTGCCAGTAGCGTAGATGACGTGAGTGACACCCTTTTGAAGGGTGGGTGCGCTGGGGATAATAAGGTCGCCAGTAACTGAGGTGTAGCTAACACATCTTGGTTCAGTGCAGGGAGTAATATGTGTGGGGGGTGGGTCGGTGGGGGCTTTGGCGAAACGAGAGATAATACGGTCGGCGGTGGAGTTATCATAGTGTACGCCAGAATGGCCAGTGGTGGGGTCTTGGTGCGAGGAGCAATTGGTGTTGGCGATAGTGAGAGGAGAACGAGAGCAGAAAGCTTCGTCAGTGGAGTCACCTAGAGTTTTGCCACCTTGAGTGTTGTAGGCGCCGGTGTATCCAGTGGTAGCACCAGAGGAGAGCCCTCTGACTGCCCCCCTGGCAACTAGAGCGTATTCGGCCCAGGAGCCGAAAAGATAGTTGACATGATTAATGCGCTTAATAGTATTTGAAGTGGTGATATTGCCGGCAGTATAGAGATTGCCGCCCCAAACTTGATAGTGAGGCTTTTTGGCGACAGGTCGGCAGGAGGTACCGGAGATGCGCCAAGCTTGATTGGCACTACTCTTGGCTGGCTTAAATCCAACGGCAACGCAAACTTTAGTGCCAACTGGGTAGTCGGGGATAGTAAGATCGAGTGGGCCACCAGACCAAGTATTATTAAACCCTGTGCCAATCACGATGTTTTTATAGCTTTCTGGGGTAGGGAGTATGGAGCATTGATTGGTGAGTTTGTTATAAAAAGTACAAAGGCTTTGTGTAGTAGTGGTGTCGCTGTCCTCGTCGCCAGTGCCAGTGATGGCGTGTTGATTATACTGTTTGGCGTGAGGGACAATGAGTTGGGCAACTTGAATATCGCCTAGCTCAGTTTGGGTACTGGGGCGACTAGTGTCTTCAGGGGTGTTTTTGATTGCAGGAATAACTTGGGCTGGTGAAGGGTCGCCACCGTAGAGAGGAGTGTTTGGGTTGCCGAAGTTGACGGAAGGAGTGGTTTTGTAGTTGTATTTATGGTCTATGGTGACACAGGCGGTGATGTTGGCGGGGTTTTCGTACCAAGATCTTACGACCCCGCCATTTAGGGTACTAACTCTTTCTACGAAAGTCTGGTAGTAGGTAAGGGTCTTGCAAAATTGTTTCTTTTCTCCAAGTTTAACAGTGAAAGTTTTATGGTCGTCTACAAAAAGAGTGCTGGAGTTCCAGGGTCCGTCACACTTATTGGAACCATCAATAGAACACCATTTGGGTAGTTTGTGGTGATTGTTTGGTGTGACTCCATATTTGAAGGAGCCTTGAGTGTTTTCGTCGCTTGAATAATAAATACCACCGTCTGTATAATCTTCATTGCCAATGTAGGCGCGGTTGGAGCCAATAAAGGAGTAGTGTCTGTCTTGGGTAGCTTGGGAGAAGTCGACGACGATATCGGACTTAGCCCAATCACAATCGCCGACTATACTAGAGCCGTTGTTAGATGGGCATCGGTAAATCCAAACGGTATCGCTACACTGGTTATTGTTGTCGCAGGAGGCAATTTCTTTAAATTTATTGATGTCTATAGTGCCACTAATGTACGAGCTGGCTCCGCCAAGATTATAGTTCCATTCACCGCGTATCGTATTAGCTTTTCCACGATATAAAGACGAAGAGTCTAATTTGATATATTCTGGCTTATTTGTATAAACATTAATTGCAAACATAGGTTGCCCCCAGCTAGACTTACAAGTAAAAACGTCGCCAAAAATATAGATTGGGGCGTAGGCAACATTACCTTCTAGGAGGACCTTGTTAGAAAACTTTCCGCCTACACCATCTGCCTTACTGCCAGAAATCCAAATTGTAGAAACTACTGAGTCAGCCCTGCCGTCGGCACATTCTCCACAAGCCCAGTCATGAGCATAAATTGACCCGCCGCTACCAGATTTAGCCTTACAACCAGTGTAAACACCCCAGTCTCGGGCATAAGTATTTTGTGGGTAAAAAATTGTGAATAAAGACGAGCAAATGACGGCTAGTAAAAGAAGAGTCAGCTGGCGATGGATCATGATTGATTCCCTTCTTTTTTGATAACCTCTGGGTCGCGGTCGATGGCGGTGTAGAAATAATCTTTGACACTGTCGACAGTGTCTAGCCAGACGCCGTATTGATAGACTTTAAGTGCAGTAGTGGCGGTGGGGGCGAGCTGGTCAGCCAGTTTGGCGTCGTCAAGAATTTGATTGACGCAAGTGAAGGTGCAGGTTTGGTAAAGTAGTTCAGCGCGGAGGGCATAAAGCGCGGACTTGTCGGCATCTTCAGTGCGGGCGTCAATATAGGTTTGGAACTTGGCCAGAGCCTGGTCGAGCGGTTCATCGGTGAATACCTCTAGCATGGAGGTGCTGAGAATTTTGATAGCCGAGTCAATATCGGCATTGCAAAGCTTGTCATGATATCTTTGGTAATTTGCTTGATCGAAAGCATTTTGGTAGGTAGTGGCGTAAGTGAAGTAGAGTTCGGCAAGCTCGGCGTTGGTGCGACCGCTTTCTTGGATGCGATCGAGAAAATCTAGAGCGAGAGAGTTGTTGCCAATGGAACTGAGGAATTTTGCGCGGGTAATGGAAATGGCGAATTTAGTTTCATCGTTGGGAGCTTTGATAAATTCGGAGCGGAAATACTCTAGGGCATCGTCTACAGCGGTGTCCGAACCACTAGAGACTAGCTCCTGGGCGTGCTTTTGAATTGATTGAATATATTCGGCGGAAACGGGGGGTTGGGGTGGAGTGACGACAGGGCGACGCCAAATAGTTAAGAAAAGAGTTAGAAGAGTAAGACCAATTAGGACAAGCGTAGATAGGGTAACAATGGCAATGCGGAGCTGGCGTTGCTTAGCGCGATCGGCGGGAGTAGTGACTTTAGTAAAGAAAGTAATGCGGTGTTTGGCCTTAACGTTCGGGTCTTGGCTGCTGAACTGGTGGGTGGGTTGAGGGGGTTGAGTGGGCTGGGGGGTGGGTTGTTGGTTCATTGGCCTGCCTCACTGGTTTCTTCAAGACGTTTACTTTCGGTAAAGTGATAATTGGCAGCGTGAGCATTGTGTAAATGATAATAAGAAAGATACAGACGCTGATGATAGGAGAGACGTTGAGAATCAGAAAGACGATTAATGTTCACTGACTGCATGACATCGACAGCTTGCTGATATTGCTGGTCGTTTTGGTAAACATCGTGCTTGTGTTCGAGGAGGAGAAATTGGATAATAAAGGATTGGTAGGTGGCGATTTCGGAGTCGAGATAAGCGATGGCATTCTGGATGCGGTTTTCGTCGGTAGCAGAGAGAATGGACTGAAGCTTCTTGGTGACGATTTGATTATAGGTGTCGTAATCAGGGTGGATGCTCTCGGTGTAGGCGGCAATATCTGGTGAGGATTTCTTAGTAAAATAGATGAATAGGCCAGTAGCAGTAGTGAGGAGTAAAATTAAAATGACGACAGCAAAAATAATTTTACGGGATTTATGGCCTCCCTTTTGATTATCCATGTCTTTATTTAAGCATAAGTAAGATGAAAAGACAAGAAAAAACGCCGCTTGAAGCGACGTTTTTCATGTGCTAGGAGAAGTTTATGGGGTCTCGGGTTCGGGATTTTCTACTAGGCAGTACCAATCGTAGATATTGCCCTCACTGCTCGTGATATGGGTGATTAGTTCGTTATTTGACGCCCTGTAGACGTAAATTTCTGTGGGATAATAACGAGCATCATCACCGCCTACAGCAGTAAATTGACCCTTTACTATGTATGAATCACTGGAAACCGTGACCATGAAAGTTCCCTGAGCGGGTACTATGTGATTGAATTGAGTATCAAGATAAGCCCCTTGTATAGATATCCAATCACTAGTACTAATGTCCGTATAGCCGAATCCTTGGCTGTGCGTTCTGAGGGCTTCTTTACAAGCATTGACAATGGTTTGAAGTTCCGCTCGCTCCGCGTCTGAAGCGGGGGGTGGCGAAGTGGGTAACTCGGGGGTCGGCGTGGGGGTTGGATCGGGGGTTGGTGTGGGCGTCGGCTCGGGCGTGGGTGTTGGGGTCGGTTCGGGTGTGGGTGTTGGGGTCGGTTCGGGTGTGGGTGTGGGTGTGGGTGTGGGGGTTGGCGTGGGATCGGGTGTGGGGGTTGGCGTGGGATCGGGTGTGGGGGTTGGCGTGGGCGTCGGCTCGGACTCACTGGCTTTTACGTAAATAAAAGCTGAGCTAGTCCAACGCGGGCCACCTTCACCCTCGAACATCGCCTGAATACGCCAGCCGTCCATCTTGGCAGGGATATTAGAAAGTTTAATATGCCAGGGACTAAGATAGCTAATATTCACACCGAAATAACTTGAAGCTTTGTCTGCCCAGACTATAATGCTGCTGTCGTGATTGGCAAAAAGCCAACTGACACTAGTATAGTTCTTGGCTTTTGCGGTAAATCCGCAAGAGCCACCCGGTTCCACGGTCTCGCTAAGTGGACTTTTGGTGATGACCAATTTAGCGGGAGCGGGGGGCTTGGGAGACGCTGTCGGGAAGACAGGTGCTGGAGTGGATGTAGGTGCTGGAGTAGTTTCCACTGGTTTTTCTGATGGGGATGGGTCAGTAGGTGCCATAGTAGGTTCTATGGTTTCTAAAGCTACGGGGACCGTAGGGGGTGGAGTAGCATCAACACGTTCTCCAGTTAGCCCTACATAAATGTAGATGCAGACACCTACGATGGCGCAAATTAAAACAACTATCGTAGCATACTGGAACCACGCAGCCCTTCGAGCTCTATCTCGAGCCTCAGGAGTCTGATATTCAGAATTCTTGTCAGGTTTCATTATAATTCCTCCTCTGTTAAAGATCGTTGAAGTAAAATCCTCAAATATATCTCTTCTATTATACACCAAAACGGTGAAAAAGTCAATAGGTGGGGTATTTTTACCTGTAACAGGGGTGGAGAGGTAAGAAAAGATGAGTTTAAGATATATGTAACAGGGGTAGAAACAATTAAATACCGAATAGAAAGGCTAGCCACTGATTGAAATTACTATCAGGGGTGGTGGGTGGTGGAACAGGGGCGTGTTTTTGCTCGGCAGAGGTGGAATTAGGGGGTAAATAGACCATTTTTTCGCCGGGAAGGAGTTTATTTTGCTGGCGACGGGCAGCGAGCTCTTGATACTCTGAGGTTTTATAATATTCATTTTCTAGCTCGAGGGTCTCAATTTCTAGTTTTAAGAGGGCTAGTTCCCTTTGGCGGGCGGCGAGACGTTGAGAAAGCTCCCAGTTGCGCGAAAGGGCAGAAATTGAGCCATAGGTCCAAAAAGTACAGAGTAAAATAGCAATGGCAAGAATAATATTATTGAAATTGAAATAATCGTGCCTGAGCCGATAGAGGAAATGTCGAATTTTAGTACGAAAACTAACCATAACTATAATGATTATAGCATTGGTGGGGGCGGTTGGAATTGAACCAACGACCAAGCGGTTATGAGCCGCCTGCTCTGACCTCTGAGCTACGCCCCCTTGTAAGCCTGATTATAGCATAAAAACATAGCCCCTTGCGGGGCTATGTTAGTAGACCATGAAAGTCTAGTTATTTATTTTTCTTCTTGAGGGTGAGAAAACCGTTGCGGGGGTTTTCATTAACAACGCGGTCGGCAGGAAGTTCGCAAGGTACACCCTTGTCGTTCTTGGGAACCTTAGTAAAGAAATAGATGGTTTGGGGTTTGCCACCGCGTAGAGTAACTTCTGATTTGTGCAAGTAGTAAGTAACACCCTTGCTGTTGGTATGTTGATAAGCCATTTAAGCTTTCCTCCTTAGTTTTATACCTCTATCTTACGACCCCAAGTGAGAACTGTCAAGGTGTTTTAAGCCTTTCCGAGAAAAAGCAGAGCGAGATTAAAGATGCACCAGATAAGAAAGTGAATAAAAATTACAACAATCAGGAGGAGGCTGAGGATGATAACGATACCGGAAAAGGTGGGAGCCCAAAGGGGGGAGGCGTAACTAATGCGATAAAGTTCTGGTGAGGGGAGGTCGGCGATGATGGTGTCTTCAATGGTAGAGCTGGCGGGGTATTTGGCAAGTTCGGACAGCATACAATCGATGTGCGCTGGGCTATTCCAGCGCCAGCCGTGAGCGATAGCTTGAGGTTGACAGACCGCGGTCGCTTTGGAGTAAATGTTGCCGTGCGGGTTGGTGTCGGAGGAGAGTTGGGTTTTGGCCTTTTCTAGGGCTTGGGTGGCGTCGCGGTAGTATTGTTGTTCGAGATAAAACACCCCGGTACCAAAATCGACTTTAGTACGGCCATTCTCTTCTGTGATGTTAATCACGATGTGATTAAAGGTAAAGTCTTGTAGGTCTTTGAGGCTTTGTTCGAGAGTAGCGATGTCGCCAGACTGGTCGGCAGCAATGACGGCATCACGAAGCTCAACCATCTTAAGATGATCTGAGCGAAGCAGTGTGGCGGCCAAGAATAATAGGGGTGGCAAAATCAAGAGTAAGTGCCAGGTCTTGAGAGAAAAACGTTTTTTACCACCCATTTCTGGTATAATTATAACATGAGAATTTATATTTCGGGGATATCCGGAACCGCGATGGGACCCCTGGCGCTGATGGCGAAAGATGCTGGAATGACGGTGTTTGGGTCAGATTTAGAGGGCAGTTTAGTTGATGTAGAGTTAGAGGCGCGAGGAATTGAGTTCCAGATTGGAGCGCAAGATGGGCGCTTTTTACAGCAGAAAGTTGATGAAGGTGGGGTGGATTGGTTTGTATATACCTCAGCGCTACCAAAAGACCATGCGGAGCTATTGTTGGCGAAGAAATTAGGAATCAAGGCCACTAAACGAGATGAGTTTATTGCTGATTTAGTTGAAAAGTTGGGGTTGAGAATGATTGCGGTGACAGGGACGCATGGTAAGACTACGACCACAGCAATGCTGATTTGGGGGTGCCAGCAACTGGGAGTGGAGATTTCTTATTTAGTGGGGTCGACTTTGCCGTTTGCGCCAGCTGGGCACTATGCGCCGAATTCTAAGTATTTTGTGTATGAGGCGGATGAATTTGATCGTAACTTCTTGCATTTTTATCCTTGGCGGGCGGTGATTACCTCGGTGTCTTATGATCACGCGGATGTATATCCGACGAGAGAGGAATACTTGGCGGCATTTAAGCAATTTGAGAAACAGAGCGAGAAGGTGATAGAAGATGTGGCGCCGAAGGAGGGTTTGACTTTGGCGGGCGAAAAGCGGCGATTGAATGCGAGCTTGGCGGTGGAGGTATTGCAGGAAATTACTGACGTAGCGGAGGCGGAAATTGTGGAGATAATGAATCAGTTTCCGGGAGTCAGACGCAGGTTTGAGAAATTACAAGAGGGGGCGGTGTCGGATTATGCGCATCACCCAGAAGAAATACAAGCGACGATAGATTTAGCGCGGGAGGAGATTAAAAGAGATGGTAAGGCAGGTTTGGTGCTGGTATATGAACCACATCAAAATCGTCGACAGCATAAAATTTATAAAGATTATAAGCAGGCTTTCTTGGGAGCGGATAAGGTATTCTTTTTGCCAACGTTTTTGACGAGAGAAAATCCGGAGCTTAAGCTTTTGACGACAGAAGAGTTGATTAATGAAATGGAAAATAAAGAGGTGGCAGAGGCGGCGGTGATGGGTGAAGAGTTGGCAGAAAAATTGAAGGACTATCAACGGAAAAACTATTTGGTGGTATTGATGACGGCGGGGCCGGCGGATAAGTGGTTTCGGTCTTTATTCGGTGATGCCCAAGGATTCGTCGCTGAGAGGTGAGGGGTCAAAGGGGTTTTTGAGGCGGTCGGTGTATTGAAGTCTCTCTTTGTAGGCATCTAGATATTCTTGCAAGGACTCTCGAGTGAGAGTGTCAGATTCGGGAAAACTATAGTCTAGAGCATCGGAGGTTTGAGATTTTTGCACTTCGCTGGGTTCGGGGAGGAAGCCAGGGCGAGAGCGATCGAGGTAAATATCGCCTGAATGATGATAGATAAATAAACTGATACTGCAAGTAACTAGAGCAATTGTAATTGCCCCGAAGCCTAAAAGAAATAAATTACGACTACCTTGACTCATAGTTTTGAACCATTTCGTTGACGATTTCGTAGTGCTGGGTGGCGAGACTTTTTAGTTTAGCGATATCATCCTGGAGTTCAGAGCGCCGCTGGCGAACTTGAAGTAGTTGCTGATAAAAAACGGCTGGCTGGGATTGACAATCTAGATTGATAAGCGCTTCGAGGGATCTGCTGTAGGTGATAAAGTCGTCATGGAAATTGGTGCGCGCGGTGGCGAAGCTAGTTTGTATCTCCAGAAGGTTGGCGTGGGGTTGATTATTTTTAATAAGGTAAAGATTAAGTGGCGTAATAAAATTAGAAGAGATGGCCTCGAAGTTAGAGCCGAGATAGGTGCGAGCGTGACTGTCGGAGCGCCGAAGGAGTTTGAAACTTTGGCGAATGGTGTTACAGCCCTGAGAAATAGAACCTTGCTGGTTTTCGGAAAGCGCGAAAGTAGGTGTAGTGCAAGCAGAAACCAGAAAAGTGAAGGTGAAGGCTAGGAGTAATTTATTGGAATGCGCCATGATGCTTCTTCCCTTTATAGATAAGAGTGGGGATGTTTTTGGCATGGATTTTCTGCTCGACGATGTTGCTAACGTCTTGGATGAGATAAAGTACCTGCTCTGATGAGGTAAGAGAAATAATTTCGGTAACTTCGGTGTCGGAAAAACCAAACTCATGGAGCCAGGATTGTAGTAATGCTTCAGCAGCGAGGGGGTCGAGCTGGGTAAAAATAGTTTGGTAGTTGATGCCGTCAGCGTTGGTGTCGGTGAATAGTTTATGGAGGAGTTGGTCGGTAGCGACTTGAGGGTTAATGAAAGAGGTGGCGTAGAAATATCTGGTGAAAAGTTCGGAATTGGGGTACTTATAGGTACCGTCGGAGAGTTTAATAGGATAAAGTATCATCACTGTATTGTAATCTTCGAAGAATCCGGCGTCTAGCTGATGACGATAAGAGCGGATGCAGGCGGCACACATGGGGTCGAGAATGTCTAAGGCTAGGGGTTTGTCAGGTTTGTGGCCTTGAACAATGGCATAGGGTTCAGTTAAGTAATCCTCGGCGTGCCAAGTTTCAAAAGAATCGGGTAGGGCGGCAAAAATTTCCTGCCACTCAGAGAACCAGCGCTGAATAAAGTTGCCTTGGATAGGCTCTGCTTCGATAGAGCAGGTGTCTGAGGTGAGACTGCAGGCGGAAGGATGAAGGACATTACAGGTACCAAAGACCTGAAGAGCGAGGAGAGATTTGATGGCGGTGAGGAGGGCCCAGACGGTGATAACTACGATGAGTACAGCGCCAATTTCTATAAGAGTGGAGAGTGGTTTAACGAGAGCGGGCTTTTTTAGAACGACTTTGCGGAGCATGGAGTTTTTGATGTCGTCTTTGAAGGAAGTTTCGCATTTTTGGAGACGGAGTTTTTTCCAGACGCAACCCCAAGCTTTTTTGAAAGTTTGCCAGTAGCGCCTACCAATATCGCGATTAAAAATACTGAGGGCCGCGACAAAGATGCTGAGGAGAGCCAAAATAATAAATGCTGCAATACAAACCATAGTGCTATTTTATCATAAAAGCTGAGTGGGGGTGGAGCTACTTGATACGGGAGAGTATTTGGATAACGCGGTCGATATCTTCGGGGCGGGTGTGGTAACCCAGAGAAAAGCGGACAAGTGGTGGGTAATTCATGACATGAGCGAGATAGTAGTGAGCGCAGAAATAACCAGTGCGGACAGAAATATGCTCATCAGCGAGAGCTTGACCAATTAAGTGCGAGTCTAACCCTTCGATGTAAAACGACATGGTGGGATTGGGGTTTTGGTTGATGAGGTGGACTTTGGGGTGATTAGCGAGAAAATCATAGAGTTTGGTGGAGTTTTGTATGAGATTTTGATGGGCGGATTTAGGGAGAGCGGTGAGCCAATCTAGAGCAGCACCGAAGGCGATAATTTCCCCCCAAGCCTGAAGGCCAGCCTCAAATTTAGTGTGAAGGTGGTCGGGGCGGTCGGAAGAGAGTTCATAAGTGTCGTGGCCTACATCGTCTACCATGCCACCGCCGATGAAGGTGGTGTCAATATGTCTAGCAAAGTCTTTATGAATCACCATGGCGCCGAGAGAGGGGGCATACATTTTGTGAGCGGAGAGACAGATGGCATCGGGGGAAGTTTTATACAAAATCTCTGGAGTGTGAGCTGCGCCCTGAGCGGCATCAATGATGATGAAGCCGTTTTGTTGGTGGACGGCTTTGGTAACCTCTTTAATATTGAGAAGTTGGCGACCATCGATGTTGCTGGCACAATTTAAGACGACTAGGGCGTGGTCGAGGTTTAGATTTTCCAAGGGCAGTGAGCCGTCGGGATTGCGAGTGACTACTTCCCTTTTGATTTGATGGCGCTCGGCAAAGGTGATGGTGGCGAGAAAAGGAGAGTTGTGTTCGATATCGGAAGTGATAACTTTTTTAATCTTGGTGGTGCGGAGTTGGCTGAGTAGAAGATTAATGCCGTAAGTGGTGTTGAGGGTAAAGGAAACAAAGTAGTCTCGAGGTTTTAAATGGAGATATTTAATGAGCTTATCGCGAGTGGCGGTAACTTTTTGGTCGGTTTTTTGACTCCATTGGTATTTACCGCGATCGCCACAGGAGTTAAATTTAGTGTAATAATCATTGAGCGCGTCAATAACTGGCTGCGGACGCAGTGATTGACAGGCAGCATCAAGATAAATATCCGTGGGTGAGAGATAATTGAAATCAGGCATTGTGGTATAATCATAACACAATGAAAAGAGTGAGGTTGGTTTTTACGGATATTGAGGACCCGATTATAGCGGGGGCGATTGGGCAATGCTCAGATATTGAAGTAGTAGAAGCGGGGGATGTAGAGGAAGCAGCGACGATGGTGGCGGAAGGCCAGGCAGATGCCCTAGTGTCTGGGTTGAATTGTACATCAAGAGAAGTAATTTTGGCCTGCAGAGACTATTTAGGAATGACGAGTAAGACTTTTACTAGTTGTTTTGTGATGACAAAGGGCGCGGAGACTTTCATAGTGGCAGATGTGGCGACTTGTAAAAATCCGACTGAAGACCAGCTGTACGATATTGTGAAGCAGACCTATGAAACAGCGCAAGTTGTACTGGATGAGGCGCCACGAATAGCGATGTTGTCTTTTTCAACGCTAGGAAGTGGTGGACAGGATGGATCGATAGATAAAATTAAGGTTGTGATTCAAAGGGTGCAGAAAGATAATCCCAAGGTAATGATTGACGGTGAGATGCAGCTAGATGCAGCCGTAGACTTGCGAATTGGCGCTAAAAAAGCGCCGGCATCGCAGGTGGCGGGCAGGGCGAATGTATTGATTTGTCCGGATTTGAACTCGGGGAATATTTTATATAAGGCGATGGAGCAGTTTGGAGGATTTGTGGCGGCTGGGCCAATTTTGCAGGGATTTAAGAAGCCGGCGGCGGATTTGTCACGCGGTAGTACGGTGGAAGATGTGGTGAGCGTGATACGGATAATGCAAAAACTAGTGAAGGCAAGTCGTGAGTAAGTATTTTGGAACAGATGGTATCCGGGGTAAGGCGGAGATGTTCACGACGGATTTTATTAAGGCTTTGGTGATAGGGCTATTAGAGTATGATAAATCTCGTGAGCGAGACGAATTAAAGGTATTGGTGGGTGGCGATACGCGTGAATCGACAGAGTGGATTATTCGGGATTTAGAAACGGTTTTAGAAACTTTAGGTGTAGAGCATGGTAATGTAGGGGTTTTGCCAACACCAGGAATTAATTTAGCTTTTTATGATATGGGGTTTGATTATGCAATTGATGTGACGGCTTCGCATAATACTAGTGAAGATAATGGGATTAAAATTTTTGAACGGGGTGAGAAGGGGGGAGAAAAATTAAAAGAGGCTGGCAAGCAAGCGATTGAAGAGGCCTTGAATGAGGGGCGAGCTTTTGAGTTGGTAGCGACAGAACTGAGAGAAGATTTACACGATGATGCTTTGGAGCGCTATATGGAGCATCTGAGAGAATATGTGCGGAAACCATTGACTAGAAAAGCTGGTGGAACAGACGTGAAAATTGACCTATCTGGCATGAAAATTGGCGTAGACTGCGCGAATGGAGCGATGAGTGTAATAGGTGATAAGTTGTTTACAGAAATGGGGGCGGAAGTGACCTTAATTAATAATGATGCAAGTTATGGGACTTTAATTAATCGTAGTGCTGGGTGCTTACATATTGAGCAGATGCAGAAGTTGGTAAAAGATAGAGGGTTAGATTTTGGGGTGGCTTTTGATGGGGATGGAGATAGATGTTTAATGGTGGACCACACCGGTGAAGTAGTAGATGGCGATCAAGTTATGGCGATTTTAGGTAATTATTTGCAGGTTAAGAGTATGGTAACGACTGTAATGTGTAATCAGGGGTTGATGGAGTGGGGGAAGCGGCGGGGAGTGAAGTTGTGGATTACGGATGTAGGTGATCAATATGTGGCAGAAAAGATGCGTCAGGAAAAGATAGAGTTAGGGGGTGAGCAGAGTGGACATATTATTTTGCCAGGCGAAGCGATGGGTGATGGGATGTTGACGGCTTTGATGGTGATGAGAATTGTCGCTGAGAAAAAGCAGAGTTTGAGAAAGTTAGCGGGGACGATGCAGCGTTTCCCGCAAGTGATGGTGAATATGCCAGCCACCAAGGCGGAAAAACTGGCTTTAACGCAAGATGAGGCAGTGAAGGCTTTGATTGAAGAGTATCACGCGAAGCTAGATAGTATGGGGGGTAGAATGCTAGTGAGGCCAAGTGGGACGGAAGAATTAATCAGAATTACCATGTGGGGACAGGATGAGGGAGAAATTATGGCTCAGGCTAAGGAATTAGAGCGAAAATTAAAGAATCCGAGAAAGGGTTAAGATGGTAAAAATAGTAAAAGTTGAGCGATATGCACCAGAAATCGCCGATAAGGTGCGGGGGCTTTTAAAGGAATTATCTAGAAGCGGAAAAGATAAGGGGGAGATACCTGAAAGTTGGTTTCTGGAAGTAATTAATTCCCCTTGGCACGACTTGTTGGTGGCGGAAGAAGGTGGGGAAATTATTGGTATGCTGTCGGTGTCGATTATTATGGGGGCAGGAATTGGCAAAAATGCTTATTTGGAGGATTTTGTGGTAAGTAGTAAAGCGCGCGGTAAGGGCGTGGGGTCACTGCTTTGGGGAGCGCTACTAGATTGGTCGCGAGAAAAGGGGGCGAAGCGGTTGGAGTTTACTTGCGGAGAAGGGCGAGAAGTGGCGCAGGCGTTTTATAAGGCGCGCGGGGCAGAAATTTATAAGACGAATTTTTTCCGTAAAGAGTTATGAAGTCTTAAGTTTAGTGGGGCGGTGACCTGAAATAAATTTGGTAAGAGGTGGGAGAAGATAGACATGAAGGGCGTTAGGAAGGCCGGAGAAGAATAATAGAGAAAGGGCGTAGGCGAGAATTAGACTAAGGAAGAGTAGCCAGTCTCGGCTGAGACGGAGTTTTTTGATGACTTGAATTGCAGTAATGGTAAGAAGAATGAGGCCGAGAAGGCCAGTTTCAAGAGCAAGACTGGCATATTGATTTTGGACAATCTCTTTGGCGCCTAAAACCTGGGGATAGGCTTGGTGAAGAGAGACACCAGCGCTACCTAGGCCAACACCGAAGAAGAAATATGAGAGATTGCTGGTCCAGAGGTTGAGGGTAAGGAAGGTGAGTTGGCGACGAATATTGGTAGATTCGGCGACATAACCGGAAAAGTGCGCAGAGTTAGTTTCTGAATTGGAGCTGGAGTCGGAAGGGGTGGTGGGTGAATCCTCGTGAGTCTCGGTTTCGGAGAGTGATGAAGTTGAGGAAGAAGTTGCGGGCTTCCCTGCTAGATGCCGAACATCAACAATGCCCAGTGAGAGGTGGTGAAGAGATTTAGTGGTGCCAGTAAGGAAAGTGTCGTTGGTAGGAGAAAGGGCGGCGAAAATCCCTTGAGCGGTGAGGGCGAGGATAAATGGAATAAGTAGCATGGGTAAAATCAGAAGTGGGCGAGGACTTTTGATTTTACGTATGAAGATGATTACGACAACAAATACAGTGAGGAGAAAAGAAAAAATTGCACCGCGAGAAAAAGTGAAGAAAAGCGTGGTGATGAAAAGTAGCGCGGCGAAGGCGAGGAGTTTGGGGTATTTAGGGTTTTTACAAAAATAAAGATAAAGGGCGAGGAGGGAGGGGGCGATGAGGAGGTTGCCCATAAATTGAGGCTCGATGGCGAAGCCGTTGGGGNGAGGGAAACCAAAAGCTTGATAGATGCAACCTTGACACATGAGAGTGAGGTCGCGAGATACTTGAACGACATCTAAAATAGCTTGGAGCCAGCACCAGAGACAAATTACAGCGCTAGAAATGAAAAAAACCTTGAGCAAGATGTGTTTTATTGTTGTATTTTTTACAACACTTTTAGATTGGGAAAGTTGATAAATCGAGAGGATGGCAAAGAATATCAGCCAGAGTATGCCGGCGGTAAGAATGGTGCGAAAGCGATTAGCTGACCAAAAAACAGAAAGTGTGGTGTAGGCGGGAAAAGCAGTAAAAATCAGCAGCTTCTGATAGTGGGAACGTATAAATTTAGATAAATCTGGTAGGCTGGTGCAGAAAAATAAAACCAACCAAATGAGTGGTAAGGAAAGTTCGAGATTCATAGAGGAAGTGGTGCCTAGTGAAATGACCGGGTAGTAGGAGAAAAAGAGGGTAGCGGGGAGAGCATAAAGTAGATAGAGACGTGAATCGGAGATAAATTGCAAAAAACGTTTAGCGGGTGTGAGTTTTGACACGAATAAACTCCTTAAATTGTTTTTTGAAGCGAGCTTCTGAAAAAGCGGTGGCGGTTTTGGCGACGGTGCGCTCGTCAAACTGAGTAGTAAGAAAAGTTTCGATGGCGGAGGCGAGAGATTTAACGGTTTGATGTTTAAAAAGTAGGCCGTTCGTGCCGGGTTGGATATAGTCTAGGGCGCCACCAGCACCGTAGGCGATAACCGGACAACCAGCAGCGAGAGCCTCGACTGGCGCGATACCAAAGGGTTCACAGCTAGGAAAAAGGTAGCCTTTGGCTTGGCGGAGATGAGAAACTAGTTCAGACTGGGTCATGGTGGGAAGAAAAGTAATGAGAGGTGAGTCGCCGGCAAGTTTTTGAAGTTGTGAGTGTTCGGAGCCATCACCAATTAAAGTGAGAGGTTGCTTGGTCTTGAGGCAGGCTTTGATGGCAAGATCGAGGCGCTTCCAATTAACTTGGCGAGAGGTGATAATGAAGCCTTGTCGGTGGGGTGAAGTTTTTGAAGACGCAAAGCGTTTGACTGCGACCGGTGGGTGGATGATGGTAGAATCGCGGTGGTAGTATTTCTTGATTTGTTGCTGGGCGTATTGAGAAATGGTGACGAAATAATCAGGTAGTTGGGCGGAGCGGTAGTCGGCGCGTCGCAAAGGTTTGATGAGGAGGCGAAAGAAAAAGCGGACGAGAGGATTGAGGGCACCGAAGCCAGGGTTTTTAACATAACCATCGTATAGTTGCCAATAATATTGAGTGGGGACGTGACAGTAGCAAATGTGAGTGGCTTGGCCTTTTTTAATGCCTTTAGCTTCAGCGCCGGTGACAGAAATAATTAAATCGTATTCGGAAAGGTCGAGATGATTAAAATAAAGTTGGCGAAGCGGGGCGAGGAAGCGCCGTAAAGAAGCTGGGAAAACTTGAAGCCAGCCAGTGCGGACGTCGGCATTTAAAAACCAATCAATTCCCTTTGGGTTATATTGTGAGGTATAAATGGGAGCTTCTGGGTAAAGGTCGTGAATGGCCTTAAGAACGCGTTCAGCGCCACCGATGTGAGTCAGCCAGTCGCAGACAAGGGCAACTTTCACTATTTAGCCCCCTTACCGGTAAGTACCACAACAAAGGTACGGGCGATAATTTGGAGGTCGAGAAGTAGAGACCAGTTTTGAATATAATAAATATCGAGAGCGCGGCGTTCATCAAAGGAAATGTCACGACGGCCGGAAACTTGTGCGAGACCAGTTAAACCAGACTTGACAGAAAGAAGAAGCGAACGGTCGCCATAGTGGCGTAATTCGCCTGGAATAAGTGCACGGGGGCCGACAAGAGAGATGTCGCCCTTAACCACATTAAATAACTGGGGTAATTCATCAAGTGAAGTGGCGCGGATGAAGCGGCCAATTTTAGTAATCCGTGGGTCATTTTCGAGAAAATCGCCATTATCACGATACTTCTTAATTAATTCCGGCTTACCCATTTTAGTAAAGGCCTCTTCTGGAGTGAGGCCACTATACTCTGGCTTCATAGAGCGAAACTTATAAAGCTTAAAGCGCCGATTATAGCGAGAAAGGCGATAATCGATATAAGTGGCGGGGTGTTTTGGTTCGGTAAGTTTAATAGCTAACCAGATAACGCACATAATGGGCAGGGCAACGATAGTGGCGAGGGAGCCAAATAATAGGTCCAAGAATCGTTTGACAATTTTGGCCTCACCAATTAGAGGAGTAGTTTTAACTAGAATGGCGGGGGTATTGCCGATAAGTTCAGGTTGGCCGAAATGTGAGGAGAGCATGGTTTCGGAAGGCACAAAATAATATAGGAGGTGGCGCTGAATGGCTTGCTTGTAGACATAATTGGCTTGACGTTCGTCGGTTTGAAAAATAGCGTCAGGACGAGCTTTTTTGAGGGCTTCTTTGAGGGAGGAGTATTGATATTTGCGAAGTTTTTTAGGGATGTATTTACTATTAGCAACAATACCAGTGATAAAGTAGCCCGTATCGGGAAAATTAGTCATCTGCTCAGCGAGGTAAGTGGTGTTTTTGCTGTTGCCAATAATAATAACGCGAACTGCACCTCGATGGCTAACTTTAAGTAGGTGACGGCGAATAAGACGAATCAGGCCACGTAATATAAAGAGTGAGAAAAAGCAAAGTATCATAGAATAGATGGCAATCAGTCGAGTGGGGAAAAGATTGCCTTGAGCGAAAAAGTCGTAAGTGATAAGCGTCATGACGCCGACGATAGAGGCGACGAACAGGCGCAGAGTTTCAGGGAGACGAGAGCGCGCCATGAAGATATTTTTTTGATAAAGACCAAATAGGGCAAGGATGGTCAACCAAATAGGGACTAGAAGAGCAATAGTAAGGGTAAATTGAGTAATTTCAGAGGTAAAATAATAGGGGCGGGGGGTAAGGTGAGTGCGGATAAAATAGGCAAAAGCAAAGGAAAAAATAATCGCACAGGCGTCGCTCAACATTAAAAACAGGCGGAAGGTCAGACCAGGGTCCTTTTTCATACTATTAATTATAGCATGGCTAGGATTAGTCTGCGTGATGGGTTATGTTATAATATAAAAAACAAAGGAGTGTTATGAAAAAAATCTTAGTAACTGGGGGTACCGGATATATTGGTTCACATACAGCCGTAGAGTTATATAGTGAAGGCTTTGAAATAGATATTTTAGATAATTTATATAATAGTAAAGTTGCTGTACTGGATAATATTGAAAAGATTTCTGGTAAACGTCCAGGATTTTATAAGATAGACTTGTTAGAAGAAGCCAAAATGGATGAGCTGTTTAAGAAAAATCGCTATGATTTAGTGATCCATTTTGCGGGACTGAAGGCAGTAGGAGAGTCGGTAGAGGAGCCCTTACGTTATTACGAGAATAATGTGACGGGGACGATTAATTTATTGAAGTGTATACAGAAACATGGTTGTAAGAAAATTATTTTTTCATCCTCCGCGACAGTATATGGCGAACAAGAAGTTACTAAGCTTGATGAATTAATGCCAGTTGGGCAAGGAATCACTAACCCTTATGGTAGGACTAAGTACATGATTGAAGAAATTCTACGTGATGCGGCGTTTGCAGATAAGGAGATGCAGGTGGTGATTTTGCGGTACTTTAACCCAGTGGGAGCGCATGAGTCAGGCTTGATTGGCGAAGACCCTAATGACATCCCAAACAATTTGATGCCAATCATCATGAAAGTATTTACGGGTGAATTAAAAGAACTAAAAGTTTATGGTGACGACTATGATACGGAAGATGGGACGGGGCGCAGGGATTATATTCACGTAGTGGATTTAGCAAAGGGACATCTTGCGGCAATGCGGGTGATGAAGCCAGGAGTTTTGACATATAACCTAGGGACTGGAAAAAGCACTTCGGTATTAGAAATGGTAAGAGCCTTTGAAAAAGCGAGTGGCGAGAAATTACCCTATAAAATAGTGGGGAGGCGGGCAGGAGATTTGGCAGAAATTTATGCTGATCCCACTAAAGCCGAAAAAGAATTAAACTGGCAAACTCATCTGACAATTGATGATGCGATGCGAGACACGATAAAATATCTCAAAAATTTTAATGCCTAATTTTGGTGTATGCCGCCCAAGCTAGTTTAAAACAGTTTTTGCCGACAAGAAGTGCGCTAAGAGCAAGTTTGTCACGGAGAGTGGCTTTGGGGTTTTTGAAGATGTAATCACGGTGCTTTTTAAGATATCTAACGATTAAATCTTCTTCTAGCTGGAGATTGGCAGAAAGAGGGCGGTGGATAGTTTGACGTAAGATACTAAACCGAGCGTGCATGCGACGCTCATTGGTGACGTCTTTAAGCTCGGGATAGGCTTGGTTAATATCGTTACACATTTGATCAGTAAGAGCGATGAGATCAAGGTTTTGGATGGTAAAATCGGACTTGGTGATGGATTTCTTGCGTTGAACATAGTGATATTTAGGCTGAGGACCGTAGGCGATTTTAGGGCATTGCATAATTAGTTTGTAGGTAGTACCGACGTCTTCATAAAGTTTACCGACAGGAAAGCGGATATCTTTAAAAAGCTTGGTGGCGTAGAGTTTGGCACAGGCAGACATGGTAAAGCCTTTTTCTAGAAGCATATATTCGAGACAGTCGACAGTAGAGAGGCAGCTTTCAGCGTAAGAGGCGCCGAGGTTTTTTAGATTTTTTTGATACTGCTCGTAATGGGCGCAAATAGCCAGTTTGGTACGGTGTTTTTTGGTTAACCCATAAAGATATTCAACGAGGTCTGGTTTAACGAAGTCATCGGAGTCAATAAAGGTAAGATATTCCCCTTTGCAGATATCGAGGCCGCGGTTTCTAGCGGCGGAAAGGCCGGAATTAGTCTGGTGAATGAGGACGATGCGAGGGTCTTGCTGGCGATATTCTTGACAGATCTTACCACTACCATCAGTGGAGCCATCATCAATTAAAATAATTTCTAGGTTTTGATAGGTTTGCTGAATAACGGAGTCAAGGCAGCGCTTGAGGTATCTTTTGACGTTATAAACTGGGATAATAACAGAAATTAAGGGTTTAGTCATAAGTAAAATATATCACAGATTAGAAGGCGAGCAAAGCGCGGATGCGGGCTTTGAACCAAGCGAAACGCCAATGGCAGGCGACGCGGTAGAAGCGGAATTTTTCTTGGCGATTAGGCTTAGGGCCGAGCCAAGACTTTAAATTAGCGATGCATTTAGACCAATTACGCCAGCTGGTGGCGGCGTGTTTGGCGATACTAGTGGTGGTGCCGTAGTAATAAACATATAGTGCTTCATGAATAAATCTGATTTGTCCAGGAGCGTGAATGAGATAGTCTAAGACAAACTTAGTATCTTCGCCATAAATCATTTTTTCACTAAATAGAATATGGTGTTTTTTGATGATTTCAGCGTGAAAAATCTTGTTGAAGGCAGGGTTAAGGCGACCATCGGTGTAGAGTAGTCTCAAGATAAAGGCTTTTTTAGTCTCATTCGATGATTGTGGGAAGGGAGAGGAGAGATAAAAATCGTTTTTAATGTCACTGGCTACGCGGTGAAACTGAATGCCGGTAGCGGCGAGACTGGTGTCTGGTTTTTTGATTTGCTCCACTAGTTTGGTAATAAAGCTCGGTTTGATCTCGTCATCAGAATCGATAAAGAGGAGGTATTTACCAGTAGCTTTTTTAATACCGAGGTTGCGGGCGCTGGAAGCGCCAGCGTTGGGTTGAGAATAAACTTTAAGGCGTGGTTCTTTGATGGCACGGAGACGAGCGAGGCTGTCGTCAATAGAGCCGTCATTGACGGCGATAATTTCAAGATTTTGGTAGGGTTGGTGAAGTAGGGATTGGACAAGTCGAGTAGCGGGAATGCCGGTGTTGTAAACTGGTATAATAATAGAGACTTTGGGCTCCTTTTTGGATGGCATACTATAAATTATATCAGCAACTTATAGATTTGTGCTAAAATTGGTAAGATATGGCTATTCCTAAAGTATTTAATCGGCGTAATCGGATTTTGTTAAAAGAATTAACTAAGACGGATTTTAAATTGCGTTATCAGGGGTCGGTACTGGGGTATTTATGGGCGCTGCTCCGGCCTTTAATGATGTTTGCGATTCTTTATATTGTGTTTGCGAAATTACTAAAAATTGGGGGGGATATTCCTCACTATCCAGTATATTTACTGACCGGCACAACGATGTGGAGTTTTTTCACGGAATGTACCTTGCAGGGGATTCAGGCGATTGTGCAGAGAGGGGATTTGCTGAGAAAAATCAGTTTTCCGAAATATATTGTAGTGGTGTCGGCGACTTTGACTGCTGTAATTAATATGCTGATTAATTTAGGGGTAATTATTATCTTTGCGCTGATTAACGGTGTGGCGCCGAGTTGGTCATGGCTTTTAGTCCCCTTTTCCTTGTTGGAACTCTATGCACTGTCTCTAGGAATTTCTTTCCTACTAGGAGCAATTAATGTGCGGTTTCGGGATATCACCTCAATTTGGGATGTTTTTGTATCAGCGTTGTTTTATGCGGTGCCAGTCATCTATCCAATTTCTTTGGTGGCCGAGACAAGTACCTTGGCGGCTAAGCTAATCTTATTAAATCCGATTGCCCAGGCAATCCAAGATGTCAGATATAACCTGATTACTAAAATGACGGTGACGACTTGGGATTTTATCAATACTCCGTGGATAAAGTTTTTGCCGATTATTTTAATTGGCGTGGTACTACTAGTTGGGGCGCTGTATTTTAGGAGAAAATCTAAGTTCTTTGCGGAGGAAGTATAATGAAGCGTGCATTAGGTACCCGAAAAGAGATTCATGCGACCGATGATGATGTGGCAATTCGAGTGAATAATCTATATAAAAGTTTTAAGTTACCGACAGAGCGAGCTTTTGGGTTAAAGCAGGCGATTTTTAATAGGTTACGAGGAATTAAGGGGTATCGCGAACATAAGGTTTTGAAGGGTTTAAATTTTGAAGTTAAGAAAGGCGAATTTGTGGGGGTGATTGGAAGGAATGGCTCGGGTAAATCCACTCTGTTGAAGATATTGGCGGGGGTGTATTATCCGGAAAAGGGTGAGGTGATAATTAATGGGAATTTGGTGCCGTTCATTGAATTGGGGGTGGGCTTTAATCCGGAGTTGACTGGACGTGAAAATGTCTACATGAATGGGGCGCTACTAGGTTTTTCGAACGAAGAGATGGACAAAATGTATGATGACATTTGGGAGTTTGCGGAACTAAAAGATTTTCAGGACCAGAAATTAAAGAATTACTCTTCTGGGATGCAGGTAAGGTTGGCGTTCTCGATTGCAATTCGGGCAAAAGGAGATATTTTAATACTAGATGAGGTGTTAGCGGTAGGAGATGTAGCGTTTCAGAAGAAATGTAATGATTATTTTGCTTCGTTAAAGGGTGAGCAAACAGTGATTTTAGTGACGCATTCAATGGAAGATGTAAAAAGATTTTGTGATCGAGCCATTTTAATTGAAGGGGGAGAGATTATTCAGGATGGTGAGCCAGAAAAAGTGACTAAAACTTATTTAGGTTTATGGAAATAATCAAAATATAAAATTTTAAACTATTTTACGGAAGAGGTGGTAGGCAAAGGCATTTTTAGTGTTAACTAAGCCTAGGTAGAGTTTAAGCTTTTTAGTGAGAAGAGGGTTCTTGCGATAGTGGGCGGTGTTTTTAATAATGAAGTTCAAGCTATCGTGATATAGTTCGTCTTTAGATAATTTTCCTTTTATGATGTTATCTAAGTAGGCAAACTTGGCAAGCAATAAAGCAATGTCGGCGGCTTGAAAGAGTCTTGGGTGGTTTTTGAAATAAGCCTTAGCTTCAATAGCGGCTTGTTCTTTGATTTTGAGGTGAGGAAGGAGCTTGGTGCGGTCGGTGATACTTCCCTTTCGTTTGTAGTAGTGGTAGAGAGGGGCGTCAAAGTAGGCGACTTTTTTGGCTTTGGCAAGAAGTTTATAAGTGGTGAGATTATCTTCATGGACTTGGTTGGGGGGATAGTTGATGTTTTTAAATAGGTTGCAGCGGTATAGTTTATTCCAAGCGAGCACGCTGTAATCCTCCTGCTCTATAAGGCACTTAGTGGTGGCTTCAGTACCGGATAAAATTTCGTTCGGAACACGAGTGTCTTTGCTTTGGTTGGGATAAATAGTTTGGTAACCACAGGCGGCAATATCAATATCCTTGCTGGCAGCAATGTGCTGCATCAGTTCTTCTATAAAATTAGGTGCGACAGTGTCATCGCCGTCTACAAGCGATATGTATTCTCCAGATGCAACTTTAATTCCATTATTCCGAGCCATGGAAAGGCCCTGGTTTTTCTGATGGAGAGGCTTGATGCGTTGGTCTTTTTTGGCGAAGTCGTCAATGATTTTTTTGGTCTTGTCGATGGAACCATCATTCACGACAATAATTTCAAGATTTTGGTAAGTTTGACGAAGGATAGAATTTAGACATTTAGTGAGGTGCTTTTCGAGATTGTAGGCAGGGACGATGATAGAGACAAGACTAGTCATAGATTAATTATAGCATGGGGTTATTTCAAGAGGGGGAGGAATTGATTGCGAACGGTGTTAGAAAAATTAAATTCGCGTTCATATTTTTGGCGGGCGGCGTGACCGAATTTTTGGCAAAGTTTTGGGCTGGATAAGAGGAGGCGGAGAGCTTCTTCAAGAGCTTTTGGCTGTTTTACTGGAACAAGTAGACCAGTTTTTTGATGTTCGACAACTTCTGGATTACCATCGATATCGGTGGCAATAATAGCCTTACCAAGCATAGTAGCGTCAATTAAAGTAAGGCTGAGTCCTTCAATATGGGAAGGTAGGACAAAAATTTCAGACTCGGCGATGGCTTTTAAGGGCTTGTCGTTAAAACCGTGAAAGTGGATTTGAGAGGATTGGTGTTTTTGACAGAACTCTCGCAATGGACCGTCGCCATAAATTTCTAAGGTGGCTTTTGGGAAGTCTTTAGCGAGATTAGAGAAGGCAGAGATTAATTCTTTGATTCCCTTGCGCTCTTCGATGCGAGCCAAGAAGCAAATTTGTTGCTTCTTAGGCTTAATGCCCTGATATTTTTTGGATTGATCTGTGGCACCATTTTTAATGGTAACAATGTTGTCTAATTTCTTTGGCAGAATACTCTTTTCAAAAAACTTACATTCAAAGTCACTAATCATAATAATTTTCGTGGGAATGTCAGCTAATTTAAGAATGGTTTTTGCGATAGGATTCTTAAATTTATGATTGATGTTTTGGAAAACCCAGCCGCGAAAATCAGCATGATCTGTCCAAAGAACTTTAATATTTAATTTTTTTGCAGCCAAGGTGGCAGCAATCCAATCATCGCGAGACTGAATATTAATGGCGGTGGGGCGATGTTTTCTGAAGAGATTCTTATACCAAAAGTAAAGGTAAGTTTGCCAGAGAAGATAAATTGGAAGGAGTAGATTTCGCCAACTACTCCAGTTTTGTTGTTTCAAATAGGGAGCACGAATAGATTTGATTTTTTGACGTTTAGCTTCTGATAGAAGCTTAGTAGAAGAAGAGACAATGCCTGGGGTGATGTTATTCTTTTTGAGTTCATTAGCAAGGGTAAGTTGATAAATTTCGCCGCCACCAAAATTATCAGGATGGGTGTTTCTAATCATGAGAATGGCAGTAAGGGGTGTTTCTTGCATATACCCCTATATTTTAACACAAACAAGGAAGTGTTCTAAGTAAACTTCGTTGTGAGTAGAAAATTATGATTTTCCGAAATAGACATCTGCTGGCTGTATAGTAAAGAATTTATCATGATGGTGTAATATAAAATCTGTCAACTGGCCACTAAGTATGGCTTTATTTCTATTAGAAAAGAACTTTTTTATGTTTTTGTCTTGTATAGTGTTGAAGAAATCTTTTACCATAGGTGAATTATAGACAGTTCTTAGGATAGGGTTTAGTTTTTTATAGATATATCGAACGCGTTTTTCAAGCTCTTTTTGAGATACATTATAGAGTGGCTCAATAATGAATTGCTCAATGCGCCAGAGAAAAACATAGAAATAGAAGTTATGAAGAGTAGGAGAGTCTTGACAATGAATTTTTAACCGTTGGTCTAATAAGGCTAGGACATCAACCATATCTAAGCTAATTTTTGACCTCATAATAGAGCTGTCGCTTATATTATATTTATAATATGGTTTGGGTATATAGGCGATGCTCTCGGCTTTTAATAAGATAATCGGAATGGTGCTTAAGTCTTCGTATTTTTTTTCGGCAAATTTAAGAGAATTATTGGAAAATATGGCTTTTTTGATTATTTTATTACAGGCGGATGGCATGATGGAGGAGAATAAAAGACTTTCTATGCCGCTAAATTTATCTATGACTCCATCTCTAGCACTAGTCTGAAATGCCCCATTCTTACTGATGCTTTCCCAATCATAAATGACAATATCAACATCTTCTAATAAATACTTCTCTGAGTCTTGATAAAGATTTGGTGAAATAAAATCATCAGAATCTACAGATGTAATATACTTTCCTTTTGCCTCCCTTAGTCCAATATTGCGGACATTGCCTAATCCCTGGTTTGGTTGTTCTATGTAGCGTATAAGTTCTGGGTATTTTTTAGCAAAGAGTTTGGCAATTCTTCCACTGGAATCTGTTGAGCCATCATTTATAAGAATTATCTCCATATTAGAAATAGACGCATCAACAACTGATTTAATCGCTTTTTCTAAATACTTCTCGGTATTATAGATAGGGATAATAACTGATAGGAGCTTTTCTGATGGCTCAGGTGTATGGTGATAAAAATCTGGTAAAAACTGTCGTCGTTTTTTGTCAACCACTTCAGAATATTTCTTTCTAAAGTCTCGATAGGCTTTAAAAATTTTCTTTTGATGTTTTAAGCCTTCTTTGGTTTTTTTGGCGATTTCCATTATGTCGTCGTCGCTATCAATAACAATAAACTTATAAAGTGGGTCGTTCCTAGAAATAATTTGTTGGTTTCCTAAAAGGCAAACTATACCAAGATCCATACTTTGAAAGAAATTAAAATAATTGCTTTCTGAAAAATTTATGAATAAGTTTATCTTACTGCTCTCCAGGATTTGCTGTTCGGAAGAAAAATATTTTGTTTTGATGTCAAAGGTTGTAATAAAGCTCTTGACAATACTTGTTGGTATAAGATTAGCTTGCTCGCCAACAGCTTTCACGGCAGAAAGTGCGTTGTAGTAGCTATGGGTAAAGTTACTACTATCCGAGAGCAACCCGATACCCTGGCGCGTCTCGCGAGAGTGGGGCGTAGGCGATGGCTTCGGGAAGTCCAATGGAAGGTAGTAACATTTTATCTTATCACGAAACGATTCGAACATGTTAATGTCTAAGAAAGCGACACTAGTGATTAGGTCGTTATCGTATAAATTCATGACGCCATTAAATACCTCTCGACTATACTCATTACTAAGTGAGCCCAGTGGGTCTAGATAATAACAGGATACGTCAACGTTTATACTCTTAAGGCTTGAGATGAGGCTTGTATAGTTAGCTTCATAGTTAGTAAGTATAACTTTTTTAATTTTATTTTTTAGGCAAAAATCTTTAAACAACTGGGTAAACTCCATGTCTTCGTCAAAAATGCAGACATTCTTAAAAGTATATTCAATACCACTGAGGTATGTCGCCTTGCTGCGCGGTACGCAAAAAATATAAGGAATATTATAAATGATGTTACTTTTTAGATCTATCATTTGACGCCTCCAAAAAATGTTGCAAATTTTCATGTAATTCTCTGGAATTCTTAATGTTGAACTCTTCATAAAGGTTAGCTATTTTTTGCTTATTTTTGATGCAAAGTTTAATTTTTGACTTAATTTCTTTTGTGTCACATTCATTATTAACGACTAGATACTTTTCGAGTTTACTATCTTGAAAATAATGGTGATTGTTGCCGGTGATACAAGGTACTCCAACGGCAAGACTTTCCAATGGTAGCATAGGTGCGCATTCCGAGAAGGTAACATATAAATTAATGGTATTTTTTGACATACGCTTAATAAGTTCTTCTCTGGAAATATTTTTAGCAACACCAGAAATTTTAATACCAAGCCTGTTAGCAAACTGCTTAGCTATCGGATCGAGTGGAGCCATATCTATGACTGCGTCTTTGATTTGAGAAACAGCGGCAATTTGGGTAAAAACGTTCTTGCGCCAATTAGTGCATTCGGCGGCATAGATGCCAATGCTTAACTTGTTGTATGGTTTAGTTTTAGGAGTGTCAATATTTACTTTGTTTGTAAGAAATACAGTTTTTATGGAACCAATCTCGCGGTAAAAATTAACTAGGCTTTTCTTGCAACTAGCTATAGATGTAATAACCCCTTTGTTGGTTAGGCGTAATATCTCTTTATATCGCTCCCAGCCATAGCGATCAGTAATTTGTGAGTGGCTACCATGCCAATAGACTTTTATTTTGATGTTGCGCTTTTTTCTCTTTAATGCCTTTGCGAGACTGGACCAGCCAAGCGCAAAAGCGCTGAAGATGACTTCGTTGGTTTTGGTACTCAAGATAGCATCCCTTACTGCTCTTATATCTTGATTGCGTAAAAGTTCGCCAGAATCAATAGCGTCGGGAAAAATTTCCATGGTTGCATTGGCGGTACCTAGCCAATCAGAGTTCATAATTATTAAGCGGGGCTTGTTGTGTTTTTTTATTTGTAAGATTGTGTTTTGAATTCTTGTATTATATTCTTCTGAACGTATTATTTCTTTATATTTAAAAGATTTAGATCGGCGGTATAGGACAACTGGAAAAAGAAAGGCTTTAATAAGAATAATAGCTAGTCTTTTAATCTTGGAGTATGTCTTCTGGATAAGCAGGGTTCTTTTTCTGCCAATTTTACGCACTAAATATAACTCAATTTTCTCTTTAGTACTTATCCAGCTGGCGCTATAATGATGAATCATTCTAGTATTATTAGTGAAGTGGTTAAGATCATGGCCGTAAGAGAGCGGGTAAAAGTACTCGCGCGGATAAATAGTAGTGCCGTTTTTGAGTCTTTGGATTTTCTCGCTAGCCATCTTTGCATTATCAGCTTTCAGGATGTCGCTAATGAGTCGTGGAATTGAAAGATCGGTTAAATCACTGGAGGCGATGTTTTTTAGGCTTTGGTACTTTTTAAGGAGCGTGCTAGTTAGCTTGGAGTGTGGATTTTTTTCATACCAGACACCAACCGCTATATAGCCAGTATCTTCAATCCCAAGAAACGAGTTGTTGTTTTCAATAATGTCGTTGATACTACTGATAATCTCCATATCGGTATCTAAATAAATACCGCCGTATTCGTGTAGGGCTTTTGTGCGAAAATAATCGGAGACAAAGGCCCATTTTTTTTGCTGGTAAAGTTGTTTTACAAACGGGCATTCGTTGACGTCGCAATTTGTCTCATCCCAACATTTAATTTCAAAATCTGGTAGGTATTTTCGCCAACTTCTAATACATTTTTTAGCTAGTTTAGGTAGTCTTTTGCCGCCGAACCAACAATAATGTATATATTGTTTTTTGCTTACCATTTTTTAATTATACCATATTGTAGGTGTTTATTTTATGTGGAGAAATCTCGGTCCACGATGTCTGAAAAGGACTGGAAAGAATGGCGAGTTTTTAATAACTCTTGAGCCGCTATTGTATATTTAGCACATTTTTCTGGGTTATTTTTAACAAACTTTAACGCTTTTATGTATTCGGATGGCGAATTAAAATCTTCAACTAATAAACCTGTCTTTTTATTAATAATAAACTCACCGATACCACCAACGTCACTCGCTATGATGGGTAACCCAGTCGAAGCTATTTCGAGAAGTATGTTAGGAAGTCCATCTATTTTTGATGTATATAAAAACACATCATAATCGTCCACATTAATACTATTGATGCCGTTGAATTCCCCTTTGTATTCTAGGCTATTTATGCCTGAGAATTGCTCTTTTGAATATTCTGAAGAGAGTTTGCCGTATATGTCTATTTTAAATTCCCGCTCATCCATCATATTGGCAATTTGTATAACCATCTCTGGGTATTTTTGTAAGGAAACCCTGCTAGCCCAAAGTACGCGTAGGGGTTGATTTGCGTTGTATGTTTTTTGTCTCTGTCTGACGATGGTGGGTAAATCCACGGGCTGATAGTGAACTTTAAACTTATTGTCATTTAATAAGCCATTTTTGTTAATATAATCATCTATTACTGCCCTGTTGTCTGTAAAAATATAACTAATGGCGGATTGTATATTTACAATATAGGGATCTGCATAACTAAATATCCCGTTTCCAAATGGAGACTTTACTATGTCATGGCAGAAAAGAGATGCGGAAACCTTGTAATTCTTTTCTATTAAATCTAGATAGTTAAGGCACCATAAGAAAGCAAAATCAGAATTGATAATGTGAATATTGCGACACCTTAATTGTGTTATTATCCTGGTTAATAACAATTCTCTGCTCTCATAACTTAAGTGAGAGCTAATGTTTCCAAAATCTATAAGTGATGTATTACTTGGGAGTTTGCCAGCCCATACGTTATCGCCTTGAGAGGTTGAAATTACAGAAATGTTCCACTCTGGATGCTTCTCTTGAATAGCCTTGCAATAATTAATTAAAACCTTGTCCGCGCCACCACGGATAACCCATGGCACAATAAAAATATAATCTGGTCTATTGTGGGTGATTTTCTTAGATATAGCTGTGTATGCCTCATCTATGCCGCATGTTATGGTGGGGTTATAAAATTCTAGTTTCTGAATCTGATATTCGTATGGAAAAAGTTGAGTCTCTATGCTGTTTGCTTCTAACCATGCACTTAAGACAAAGTTTGGAATTTTATTCGTTTCGTTTTTTGGAGATATATTAATCAGCATAGACTTAATTATTGGTATTCTCTTGATTATCTTCTTGAGAAAAGATATGATGTTATGTTGTCGCGCAGGTTTTATTTTACGTGAAGAGTTTGATAGAGGAAATTCTTTTGCAAAATAAGCAAAGTCGAAGAGATTAGAGTAGGGTTGGGTTATTCTGCCACTTGTGGGTGTAGTGCGGGTTTCTCTGTAAAAAAGCACTGTTTTAGGGGCCACTACATGTCTTATGTCGTTTGCTACTGTTTGAATATTAAAAGAATAAACATTATCGCCGTAACCATTTTTGTTTTCTATGTATGAATGCTTAACAAAAATTGATTTGTGTCCAAATACTATATATGACCACTGATTATTTTCTAATAATTTAGTCGCTACGTCTCTTTTTTGCTTGTAAGATTTTTGCATCCATAAAACATGCTTGCCATCACCGAACGTTAAGATAGCTTCTGGATGAATTAAGATATTTTTTTGCTTGTTTGATATAGTTAAAGCTTCACGAAGCCAATTACTGGAAACTAGGTCGCCAGCATTAAGAAAAGTTATATATACTCCCTTAGACTTACTTAGTGCAAAATTTTTAGATAAACCACTATCATTAAATAAATTATTAAGAACCTTGATGTTTGGTTTGTTTTTATAACGATTAAAGTACCGTTTGGTATTCTGGTCGCCATTATCTATATGAATGATTATTTCGTATTTAAAATTCTTGTCTTTTACTTTATCAAGAGCGGCGAAAATACTGCGCATGGTTTTGTGTGCAATAATACCTTCATTATGGGCGGTGATAATTATAGAGAGTTTAATATTATTAACCATATGATGATTATACTATATGATTTTATGAAATAAACTTTAGTGAAGAGGTTATATTATTGAAGGGTTACCTAAATGGTACTTACGGAATAGATGATTATGCCAATAATAACCATAAAAATGCCGAAAAGTTGACGGCGATTAAGTTTTTCGTGAAAAAATACTGAGCTAAGAATCGCGACAAGGCCATACTCTAATGCCCCCAGAATTGAGCCTAGTGTAATTGGAATTACTTTATATGCAAATAATGACAAGAAGGTGGCAATGAAAAATATACTGTAAGCAATAATTACTTTGGGGTTTAGGTATTGACTGATTAAGCTATTCTTTTTTTCGTTGGCGGATTTTTTTAATAAAATCTGGGAAAAAGATGAGATAATAACACCGAGTAAATATACCCCGCCATACACAACAACATCACTCATTGTTTTCCTCAACTTCCTTGTTATCTTGGTGGCCCCCGGCCACAACTAGTATGACACCAGCAAATACGACAAATATCCCCACTACCATATTAATAGATATTTCTTCGTTAAATAAGGTAGCTCCCCAAAACAGTCCCCAGAAAAGTGCGACAGATTTGTTAATAAATGCTGTCGTGAGGGAAATATTTTTTAAGACTTGTTGCCAAATAACTGCATAGATAGCAAGAGCAGCTAGCATGCCACCATAGAGGGCAAAAAAACTGAGCGAGCCAACCTCCTTGCTGGCGGCAAATTTAATACATACAGTACCAAGAGATAAAATAAAAACTGCTGCGTGTAGTAATATGAATGGTTTAATAGGTTTAATTTTTAATTGCATTATCCCCACCTTTAAAGAAATCTGTTACTGTCTGGCAGACCAACTTCACATCGCCATCTGTCATATTGCAATGAAGCGGTAAGCGTAATAATCGTCCAGCATATTCTTCTGTGAGTGGCAAATCGCCTTCTTTGTAGCCATATTTTTTACCAAGTGGTGCAGAGTGAAGAGGAAGGTAATGGAACGTAGCAATAATGTCCTTGTGGTGCAAATAATCTAATAAAGCGTCACGAGTGTCTTTATCTTTTAGCATAAGGAAAAAGATGTGACCATTAGTGGTGGCGTAGTCTGGGATATAGGGTCGTATCACTTGTTTGTCTCTCTCTAGAGCTTCAAAATAATCGAAATACTTGTGCCAGATTGATAGGCGATAATCCATAATTTCATAAAAACGCTCTAACTGACCGAAAAGCATCGCGGCGAGAATGTCTGATGGTAAGAATGAAGATCCTATTTTATACCATGAATATTTATCGACTAAGCCGTGTAAAAATTGCTTTCTATTAGTACCCTTTTCACGGATAATCTCGGCCTCTAACATAAGATTGTCATCTTTGATATAAACCGCTCCGCCTTCGCCCATACAGTAGTTTTTAGTCTCATGAAAACTGTAACAAGCAATATCGGCATCAAGTCCACACCACCTATCTTTATATTTACTGCCAATGGCTTGTGCGGCATCTTCTACTACTAGCAGGTGATGTTTTTTAGCGATTTTGTTTATCTTATCCATGTCACAAGAAACGCCAGCATAGTCTACTGGGACTATGACTTTAGTTTTTGGAGTAATTTTGGCCTCTATTAGGTTAGCGTCAATATTCATGGTTCTTGGGTCTATCTCTACAAATACTGGCTTTGCACCTCTCAACATGAAGGCATTGGCTGTAGATGAAAACGTAAACGAGGGTAAGATAAATTCATCACCTGGCTTAATTTCGGTAAGAAGTGCCGCTAGCTCAAGGGCTGAACTACCAGAAGTGGTGAGTAGGAAGTTTTTTAACCCTTTTTCGTTGAACCATTTAGTACATTTTTTTGTATATTCCTTATCTCCTGATAGGATTTTTTTATCAAAAGCGTCAAGAATATATTTTTTTTCTAAATCTGTAAGTGGTGGTTCATTAAATTTAATCATTCAATACCTTCTTTCTTGTCAAAACGATTGAGTTCCATTTCTTTTTTATAATCTTTAAGGTATGAAATGTAGTCGTATTTTATGTCATAACCAAGCTCATCTTTAATATTTTGTATATCCATAACAAAATCATCACAAGTAGGTTTGTCTTTGCGATAAATGATTTCTGATGGACGATCTTTTGGAGAGAATACCTTGATAAAGCCTTCTATTTGTTCTTTCATGGTGGTCTTAACGCCAGTACCGGCATTATATATGCCATGTTCCCTTTCAACAAATAGTGCATTAAAAATCATGCCACAGAGGTCTTTAACATATATAATGTCCTTGCCAGCATTTGGGTCACCCCAGCATTCGATTGGTAATCCTTTTATTGCACGATCGATCATATAGCGATAGGCTATAATTTTTTTCTCGCCATTAACTAAATAATACTCATCTGGAGTATATAAATAAATATTTGGTAATCTAAAAACAAAATCTTTAATACCATATTGTGCACGATAGTGGGCTAATAAATCTACTGCGGCACATTTAGTAATACAGTAGACGGCGTGGTCACCAGTTAAGATGGGTTTTCTTGGCCAATCTGGTTTTAGGGGTTTACCCTCTTTGAGATAACCATTAAGGTCTGACCAAGTTTGTGTGTAAATGATACGGTCCGCTTTAACTTTTCTGCAATACCGAAGAATGTTTAATGTCCCTTTAATATTAACATCAATAAAGTCTTCGTCTTCCAATTTTGAATAAGCTGGTAAAATGCCAGCAAAATCCACTACGGCATAAACATTCTTTTGGGGAAGGTTAAGAAAATCCGCTTTCTTGGTAATATCGACTGTTACATAGGGTACATCAAAACTTTTAAAATTGTAGTCTTTTTTACGGCCAGTGGCAATAATTTCATATTTTTCTAGATCTAAGTTGTTTAATAAATGGTCTATAAAATAAGCTCCTAAGTTGCCCGTAGCCCCAAAGACAATAATCTTTTGTTTCATTATTTTTTATCCTCCTTATTTTTAATTGAACGAATAATATAGAGTGGGCGCTCTTTCACTTGAATGAATACATTACCAACATATAGTCCTACTATGCCAATGACGGATGTATTAATTCCTCCAACTAAGCAAATAGTAGCAATAATACTAACCCAGCCTGAGGCTTGAGGCTGGAAGAACAGGTGAATAATGATTATGATAGCAATAGCAATAAGTGATAGAAAACTGATTAAGATACCAAATTTAACTATTAATTTTAAGAATTTATCTGACTGAGATAATAAAATTTCAGCAGCAAATTTAATTCTCTTTTTTAAGCTGTAAGAACTCTTTCCAGACTTACGTGGGTCATGTTTAACTGGTATATATGCCCGTTTAAAGCCTAGCCATTGTAGGTAAATGACATAGGCACGATGTTCTTCACGCATTCTGCAGTAAGCATCTACAACATCCCTGCGAATTACGCTAAAATTACAAACTTCTGGATCATATTTTTGCCCAACAGCAAAGCCATAGATTTTGTAAAACAAGTTGGCGAGTATAACTTTGAGCTTCTTATCCTGGCGAGACTTGCGTTTGGCAAAAACCATATCATACCCTTCTTGGAGTTTATTATACAGTTTTGGTATCTCTTCGGGCCTGTCTTGAAGATCACAGTCCATAACTACAACATAATCACCTTGAGACTCATCTAAACCAGCTAAAATAGCTTTCATTTGGCCAAAATTTCTAGAAAGCTCAATTCCTTTAATTTTTTTATCTTTCTTGCATAATTTACAAATAGTTTCCCAAGAATTTTGGGGGCAATGGTCGTTAACTAGAATAATCTCATATTGATTGGTGATTTTAAGAAGGCTATCTTTTAGGCGACTACATAGTTCCTCTAGTGCATCCCTGCAGCCGTAAACTGGAATTACCACTGACATTTTAACTTTACTCATGGAAAAGCATGCTCCTTATTTTATTTAATTTATTCTGATCTTGAACTTTATAAATAACAAAGCCAATTCTAGAACTACTATCCTTAACTGTATGATTAAAGTCACTAAGGTCGCTCATGTAGTATACGAGCTCTGGATGTGCTTGATTGAGTTTTTTGACATTCTTGAGGTCATTTTGGTTAAAAATAAATTTAATAATGGCACTGTATTTGTTGGGTTTTGGGGCTAAAGTAAGTTTTTTGCCGACCGCAACGTCTATAACTTTCTCAGTAAAATCGATTCCGGTAGAAATTTTAACTAAATCTGAGCCGATACAATCACCGCCCATCCTCGCGCCAATTTCAATAATACAAAAATCGCCATCTTGGTCTAATTTAAACTCTGTGTGGCTGGCTCCATTTTTAACACCAAGAGCGTCTAGGGCTTTAAAAATATATTTTTTTAATTTATCAGCAATGGGTTTTGGAATATTGGCTGGCTCTAGGTGCCCAGTTTCAATAAAGTTGGGCGATCCAGTGGTGTATTTTTTAGTAAAAGCCAGGAAATAATGTTTACCGTTTTCGGATATACACTCACAACTATACTCATCGCCGTTAATGTATTCTTCTATGATGGCGCTGCGTTCAAATGATTCACTCTGGGCACGCTTTATGGCCTTTTCTAAACATTCTCTGGATTCAACCTTCGTAACACCTCGTGAGCCTGAGCGGTCAGTGGGCTTAACGATAATGGGAAAAGTAAAGTGGCGTAGGTCTTCAAGGTGTAATTTATCAGTTACCTTTAAGAAGCGTGGGGTTTTAATTTCTGCTTTCTGTAATTTTTTTCTCATTTCGTATTTATTCGTACAGTATTTTGAGATTGATGTTGGGTTGCATGGTAGGCCTAATTTTTCTGCAACATAGTCGACTGTGATTGAGGCTAAATCTGAAGCAATAGAACAAACTCCAGACGGTTTAATCTTTTGGCATACTTTTAGTATCTGGTCTTTCTCTGTAATACTAATTGGATAAAAATAATCTGCGGTGCGCTCACCAATATCATCATCCTCCCATGCAAAAACATGTGTTTCGTAGCCGAGTGCTTGAGCTTTAGATATAAGTTTGTTCTGAAAGCTATTAGCTCCTATAATTGCAATTTTTTGAGGGGTATAACTCTTCTGATACTCCCCAGACTCTATCTCTTTAATCCAGTCTTGATGGTTTAAATACCAGTCTACAGTAGCTTTAATACCAGACTCAAAATCGTGAATTCTGCGCCAGCCTAATTCTTTTTCGGCTTTTTCTGAATTGATAGCGTATCTTAAGTCGTGACCTGGACGATCCTTGACAAATTGAATCAAACTCTCTGGTTTTCCGAGTTGTTTGAGAATAATTTTCGCTAGTTCAAGGTTACTTTTTTCGGAGCGACCACCAAGGTTATAAATTTCTCCATCACGGCCGTTCCGCACAATTAAATCAACTCCGACATTGTGGTCATAAACATGAATCCAGTCTCTAACGTTTTTCCCATCGCCATAAATAGGAACTGGAAGATCTTTAATGGCACGAGAAATAACTACTGGAATAAGTTTTTCAGGGAACTGATATGGCCCATAATTATTGGAGCAGCGTGAAATAGTTACTGGAATGCCAAAAGTTCTATGAAAAGCCATAACTTCAAGATCGGCGCCAGCTTTAGACGCCGAATAGGGGCTGGAGGCTTTAAGTGGGTTGTCTTCAGTAAATAGTAAGTCTGGGCGATCCAAGGGAAGATCGCCATAAACNTCATCGGTGGAAACTTGATGAAAACGGAGTACTGGATATTTCCGTGCGGCATTCATTAGATTCATAACGCCGAGGATGTTGGTCTCTGCAAATAAATTTGGTTGCTTGATAGAATTATCTACATGACTTTCTGCTGCAAAATTAATTACGTAATCAAATCGTTCGGTATCAAAAAGGCTTTCAATAAAATCGCTGTTGCGAATATCTCCCTTAACGAAACGATAGTTGGGTTTTTTGGTAAGGGCTTTAAGATTATTAAAATTGCCAGCATATGTTAGAGAGTCAAGACAGACAAACTCATCGTCTGGATATTTATTTACAGCATAATGCAGGAAGTTACTACCGATAAATCCGGCACCTCCGGTAATTAAAAATTTCATTTGATTATTTCCTTGGCTAAATTGATAAGGTATTTACCATAATCAGTCTTAGAAAGCTCTTCGCCAAGATGAAGAAGTTGTTTTTTATTAATAAAACCCCGACGATAAGCAATCTCTTCTAGGCAGCCGACGTAGAGGTTTTGCCGAGTTTGTATAGTTTGTACAAAAGTACTTGCTTCAAGTAGGTTTTTAGGATTGCCAGTATCTAGCCAAGCAATCCCCCTAGGAAGAATTTTTACATTAAGTTTCCCTTTTTTGAGATAAGCCTCATTAACCGCTGTGATTTCTAATTCGCCTCGATCACTAGGTTTGACCTGTTTCGCTATTTCTATTACATTATTATCATAAAAATATAAGCCTGGGACAGCATAATTTGATTTTGGAATAGATGGCTTTTCTTCTAATGAGATGGCCTGACCGGATTTGTCAAACTCAACAACGCCATATTCTCTCGGGTCAGATACTTGATAGCCAAATATTGTAGCGCCAGATAGGTTTTGTTTGGCATCATTCAGAATGCCAGTTAAGCCATTGCCATAAAAAATGTTATCGCCAAGAATTAAGCAGACGTTGCCGTCACCGATAAAGTCTTCGCCGATAATAAAAGCTTCAGCTAGGCCCCGAGCTTCTTTCTGAACTGCATACTTAAAGCTGACCCCTAACTTCTTGCCATCGCCAAGTAGGTCTTGATAGAGTGGGGTATCATGAGGGGTAGAAATAATTAGAATTTCTTTAATCCCAGCAAGTAACAACATTGAAATTGGGTAATAAATCATTGGTTTATCATAAATTGGTAAAAGTTGTTTTGAGACGGGTTTAGTAATTGGGTATAATCTTGTCCCCTTACCACCCGCTAAAACAATGCCTTTCATTTTACAACCTCATATTCTAAGTTTAAATCTTTTGGTAACTTATAGTAATTAATGACAGCCTCCTCAATCCATGGTGCGTCAGCCATATTATCAAATCCGTAAAAACGATTATTAAATGGTAAGAGGTATAGTGTGTGTTCAGAAGATTCATTTTCTTTGAATTTATGGATACGCGAAACATTTTCGTGATAAATACCTGCGTTTTTGTGATAGTTAATAAGAGTTACGGCATAGTTGGCTGAAGCCATAATAGCTATAAATGATATGAAGATTGCAAGCTCAATAGTTGAGTTGTCTTCCTTATGATTGGGAAGGCTACTAATAATCACATAAATCGTAACTGCAACTATCATTAGCTGAATATTCCAGATAGAAAAAATTAATAATATGGCTGGTAGGCAGCGAATTTTTTCTTGGTGTATTAGATTAACACTATATGTAATGGCTACCCACATGAACATAATAGTATAAAGTGAACTTCGGAGTGGATTACCTGGCGACATTAGCATTACGATTTCAGCTATATAGGCGGTCATCAATGATATTAATAAAAATGGGTCTCCCTTTTTAAGGCTAATATAGCAAGCGTTTATAAGGTTTGTAATTACTGCCAACACGGCAACAATGTAGGGGATGATGCCAAAAAGAATCCAAATAGCTCCAGCGTTAAAAAGCGATGAAAAGCTTTTATATTCAAAGATATTTTGCATAAAGCCACTGACGTGTGGGATATTTGCAGTACTAATAAGCAGTGTCGCTATAAATAGTAAATTATAATAAGCACAAAAGAGTTGGAGTTTTTTGATTTTTTTGTGTTTTTCTCTTTTTAGATAAGATAGGGTAATAATAGAAGTTAAAGAAATCCCGGTAAAAACAAACATTGGAGCAGTGGTGAATTCTAGCCCAACAAAGCTAAATAGTCTACTGCAAATAATATCTACTTGGGAAATGATTTTTTCGATAAGATTCATCTGGGTATATTCTGGAAAATGCGACATGCGAGCGGCATTACCAGGAGCAAAATAAAAAATCAAGTAGCCTATAAGGGTTAAGGTTGCAAAGACATAATAGCGTTTATTGATGCTTTTATCTTTGTTGACAAAGTACTTCCAGGCGAGTAGCCCAAACGATAAAAATACGGCGATGGCGCCAGTCTGTGCACTACTCCATCCACCAAAAAAAGCAATAATCGGCATGACAAATAGGTCGTATTTCTTCTGAATTCCCTGGAATAAGCGTGTAAACATAAAATAAAAAACAAGAAAAGCTTGAAATGCAGTAAATAGGTATGCCATGCTACCATCTAGCCAATAAATGGTCTCGCGAGAAACCAAAATTGATAAAACAAATATAAACGACCATAATAAAATTGCGAGAGTTGATTTAATTTTTTGACTTTTATGGCAAACCATTTTAATTGTAAGCCCAATAAAGGTGGTTAATATGAACACAATAAACATTTTCCAAAAATGTGGGCCAAACAGAAGGAGAATAGATACTACGGCAGGAGTAAATCCACCACCCCAACTTTTATAGTGTGCAGTCCATAATTCCCAAATTTTAAAGAGGTCGCCACCATTTTCTTTAGTAAATATGTAATCGTCAGCATAGAGTACGACCTCGCGCATCTGTAGAGTAAGGGCAATGATGCCAAGTAGCATAATAAGTAAAAAAATTTTATTATACTTAATATATGTTTTTAATCTATTATAAATGGTGCGCATGTTCTTCTGTTTTTTGAATACCTCTTTGTCCGATAATACTATTTCTACACAACATAGTCAATATTGCGTACGGTGATTATAACTATGAACTAAATAGTTATTTCTTAATTAAAGACCAATTTTGATTAGCACCATTATGGTTAGAAAAGATAATAATTTTGCTACCGCTGATGGCTTTACCACCAGAAAGATCTATAGCTTTACCAGAGCAAGCTGAAATGATTTTATAATTACCATTGATATCCCTATTGATGGCCCAGCGCTCTGAGCAATGATCTTTTTTAGCCGTAAATACAGCTTGGGTACAGTTTTCGCCTGATTGCCCTTCTGTACTTAGATAAAGATTGGAGAGGCTATTTTTAATACTATAATCTCTAGTATTTTCATTATATATGATATTAAAGACTTGGTTGGGAGCTAAGGTGTGTTGCTTCTTAAAAATAATGGTGCGCCCGAAAGTTGTGTCTTCAGTAACTCCCCCAGAAATATCAAGAGTAAGGCTTTGCGACAGCTTCGAAACAATTTGATAGTTGCCACTTAGGGGTTCTTCGGCAAACTTTTTAAATAGCCATCTTTGATTGTCTCCTGTATGACGGGTCCAGAGATGAATTGTTTGGCCTTTTCTGGCTACTGCTTCAGCAACGTCTAGAGATTTACCTGAGCAAGCTGAAATGATTTCATAATTTTTATCAGTATCTTGACGAATTAGCCATTTTTGATTACAGCCGGAATGTTTACGCCACGCTAAAATACGTGTACCGTCAGTAGTCTCATTATTATAAACATCAAGGGAAAGTTTGGTGAGATGATTAGTAATACTGTAATACCCAGTTACTTCGTCGTATACAACATCAAAAAGTTGATTTTCAATATTACCATTTAGAGTCTTTTTAGTCCAAAGATCAATGCTTCCAGAAGTTGTTTGTGGAGTAACGTTACCGAGAATTTCTAAGACATATTCTTGATTTAACTTTGAAAGAATATGATATGTACCATTCTCTAGGGCACGTGTGTTTTCGCTTATTTCAAAAAACTTCCACCTTTGTTCTTTGCCTTGATCGGAATCTACAACAACAACTTTATCGTTGCTGGTATAATTTATACGTGTATTAAAACAAGCCGAGACTATACTATAGTACCCATTTATATCTCTCTCAAGATTCCAATTTTGGCTGCATGTAGTCTTTTTTGTTTCTAACGAAACGGTATTATTATCATTCATGGTTATATATAGGTTGGTTGTAGGGTTAAAAATTTGATAATACCCAGAACTAGTGTTGTACTTAACTTCAAAAGTTTGATTTTTAATGTCTTCTTTTTTAGTCTTAAATACAATCAGTTCTCCACTAGTCATGCCATTCACTATGCCGCCCTTAATATCGAATGCTTTATTGCTGTCATCCTTAGCTGATATTTGATAAACACCGTCTGGTATAGTCCGACCGAGCCTTACATTGTATCCAGCCGTCGGGTCCCCAAACCAGTCTGAGAAAAACAGATAAAAATTGCGGTTGCCGTAGGCGCCGCAAGCGGCGGTACCGTAGCCAGCGGCGAGAGCGCCAGCGTTGGGCTGGTAGGGGGTATAACGATAGAGGGCGGAAGTGGCAAGGTTCTCAATATTAACCGTGGAGCCGCCACAGCCAGGGTCGGGGTGGTATTGAATGTAGTTATTGCCGAGTGGATAGTTGGTCCAGCCGCCGTTTAAAACCGTGCGATAAAGTTCGGCGGCTTTGCGAACTTGGTTTTTGAAGCCATAGTATTCGCTGTTGCAGGGGGCGGTGTCGGGGCAGCCGTAGCCAGTGGCGGCACGGTATTGACGGTGGTTCGGCCAAGTATCGGTAATCAGACCCTGTTCTTTTTGTAGAAGAACGATTAGGGCTTGGGGGTTGATTTGATAGTCTTGAGCGGCCTGCCAAATAATGTGGGCGGCGGTTTCGCCGGTGGTGCCACCATATTCGATACCTTCACCAAATAACTCATCGGCAAGACAAACAAAGTGACCGTCCTTAATGTGATAATTAAGGTGGGGATAGTTATTGGCTTTGGCAATATTGGTGTCGTTGCAGGGATTTTTGGATTTTAAGAAAGTTTGGATTTCGGCTTCGGTCATGGAATTGTAATTACTGAGAACGTAATCGCTAACGATGTACCCTGGCCGAAAATTAGCTAGAGAAGCGGAGCTGGCAAGTTCGGTGTCTTTGGTAGTGAGAAAGGCAAAAACTGCCAAGAAACAACAGGAAAAGATAAAAACTGGGGCAATAAAACGACGGTTTATGCGACTCATATGGTAACCTCACCTGTAATTAGGCCGGTGCGGTCACCAGAAAATAATTCAATAGAAACTTGCCAGGTGGCTGGAGTGAGGTCGGAAAGTGGAATATCAAAGCCTTGGCAGGTGGCAGTAGAGGCGCTGCTGACAATTGGAGCTTGGTAGGCAAGAGGCGTGTGGCCGGCAGTGGCAAGCTTCAGAACGCAAGTACCTCCAGATAGATATTGGTCAATATTGACGCGCACGGTGAGCTTGTCCTGATTCTTGGAAAGATAAGTGATGGCGCCAGTGAGGGTGGCGGAATCATTGGGGTGAGCGCCTTCGTTTTGAATAGGGGTTTGAGGGTTGGGGTCTTCGGATTCGGAAGTGGTGGAGAGGTGATTGGTAGCAGGTGAAGAAGCTTCAGTCTCTGAAATTTTGGGAGATGAATTAGGCTCGGTGGGTAGCTTCTGTCGTTGATGTTTAATCATCCAATACACAAAAAAAGCGACAATTATAAAGATTAAGATATAAAGAATGGCCAAATTGCGGCGAGAACGTGAAGATTTTTTGTTTTTACGCATAGGAAAATTCCTCCTATTTACATTGTATCATACCTTAAGCGTTTTGTAAAGGGGTGGAGAGGTCTAGGCCTAAGAGGTCGGCGGCGGATTGTAAGATTTCGGTTTCTTCTGGCGTAGCGGAAGCGAGCTTGGTTTGAAAAAGCATGACAGTCTCCTTATAGGTGGTGTCTACAACTTCTAAGGAGCGGGCGGTGCCAGGGACCTTCCGAAGGGCACCCTTAAAAACTAGGTTGTCAATATGTTCGGCGACGGCGGAGACGGAGGAAAGGCCGAGGCCAGACATGATTTCGCGGTAGGATGGCGAGTAGTGATGGATGTTGATGAAGTCAGAGACAAACCCCATAACCTGGCGCTGCTTTTTGGTTAATTTTAAGCTCATTATGTTATAATTATAGCATAAACGATAATGAAAAATTATGAGTAAGATTGAAAAATCTATAGATGGTTTGGTTGTGCGTAGCTCTAAAGCGAACGGGCGGAAGATTGGGGAGCTACCGCCGAGTCCTAAGAAGACAAAAAAAGCTAAGCGGTCTAAGAAAATTGAAGTAGAAGAGGCGCCAGGAGAACTCAGTAGTGAGGAGATTACAGAAGAGTTTTTAAAGCCGGTGGAGGCTTTTGATTTTGACTTAACAAATAAGGACTTGAAAGAAGAGTTAGAAAAGATAAAAAAGCAGGAAAAGGCGAAGCGAAAATTAAAAATTAAGAAAAAGAAGCAGCCTGGTAAGACGAGGAAGGTGGTGGCAGGGATTGCGCTAGGGATAGTACTGCTTTTGATGGGCGGAGTGGTGTGGGTGTCGATATGGGGAAATGATTTGATTGCGAGGATTACTAGTGGACGGTCGAATCTTTGGGATGCGATAGGGGTTTTGACGCAAGAAAAAACACCGCCTCTTAAGGCTGATGTGAATGGTAGAACTAATATCTTGGTGTTTGGCACTAGTGGTTATGATATGTCGGGAAATATTGGTAAGGGTAGTAAACATGATGGGGCGAGCCTGACGGACTCGATTATGGTAGTGAGTATTAATCAAGAAACTGGCGACACAGCGATGATAAGTCTGCCGAGAGATCTGAAAGTAAGAAGCACCTGCGGTACCGTAAAAATTAATGCAGTTTATAGTTGTGGTTCTAAAAATAAAGATGGGCAAGCTGGTGCGAAAGCTTTAATGACGCAGGTAAGCGAGGTGCTAGGAATTGAATTACAGTATTATGTGCATATAAATTGGTCTTCACTAATTAATATTGTGGATGCGCTGGGAGGTATTACGGTGACTTTAGATAATGATATTAATGATCGTTATTATACAAAGACTGTAATTAAGGCAGGGGTGCCGACTCACTTGGATGGTGAGCAAGCGCTGGGGTTGGCGCGGGCGAGGCATGGGACGTTACTGGGGGACTGGGAGCGGGGGCATAGTCAGCAAAAAATCTTAATGGCAATAGAAAGGAAGGTTTTGGAGAAAGCTTGGGGGCTCGCGGAAATTTTGAATATGGTGAATATCTTAGGGGATAATTTGCGGAGTGACTTTTCTCTTGATGAAATGAAGACAGGCGCCAAGTTAGTCAAGGTGATGGATTTAAACGAGATGCGACAGGTTTTATTGGCAGATGGAACTAATAAAATAAATTATATAAGAAATGTTAACATCAACGAAGTGTCTTATGTGATTCCTACGGCGGGTGATGGTAATTATCAGAAGATTCAAGAGTATGTGGCTAAGATGCTCGATAATGATCCGCTGAAGCGGGAAAGTGCGAAGATTTTAGTATTAAACGGTACGGGCGAGACTGGGGTAGCGGGGGCCGAGAAGGATAAACTGGAGAATGATGGATATACAGTAAGTGGAGTGGCTAATGCACCGGAGGGTGGTGAATATCCAGAGATGTTTTATTTATATGTGGTGAATGAAGAGTCTTATGGCTCGATGAAGAAGTTAGAAAATTATTATAATACGACGGCACGATCGGCTGGAGAACTGCCGGCAGGGGTGGATACTACGGATTGTGATTTTGTGGTGATTGTGGGTGAGAGACGAAAAGAGTCTTTAGATAATTAGGCTGCTTGGTCGGGGAGAATTTTAGAAATGATGAGTTGGCGGGCCTTGCCTTCGCCTTCACTGTGAGTGGTAATGTCGGAATAATCTTTGGCGAGTTTATGGACGACGCGGCGGTCGGCGGCGTTGAGGTCTAGGCGCATGTCTTCGCCGGTCTCGCGGACTTTTTTGATCCAGCCTTCGGCACGCTCGCTGATGCGATCGGCGCGTTGGCGTTTATAGTCGGCGATGTCGACATTAACTCTAGTGACTTCAGCTTCTCTAGCAACGAGAGCCATGGAGACGATGTATTGGAGTGAGCGAAGATTGTCAGCATTACGACCGATTAATAGTGAATTCATAGAGGTAGATGGCACTGAGAGCTGGATGACGTCATCGTCTATAGTTGAGTAAACCGCAACATTGATACCAAAAAAAGACAGGAGGTCCTCCAGGTATTTAGTGGCGAAGCGAATGGATTCGTCTTTATTCATAATTACTTTCTCCTTTTTTTAGATTTTTTGGAGATGTGAGTAATTTTGGTGCCGGTTTTTTTGTTGGTGATAACTTCAGCTTCTTGAATTTGGCTAAGCTCTTTAAGAATGGCCTTATCCGCGACATTATCCATGGTCTCGTGGAGTTGGCGAGAAATGACTTTTTGTTGAAGAACGGTAACTAGAGATGAAAAGAAATAATAAAAAGCGAGAGCGCCAGGTAGGTTAATTACAATGACCACCATCATGGCAGGCATCATAATCGCCATTTGGTTAGACATGGCGGAGCTGATGTCGGCTTGGTCTGGTTCTTTGCCATCGGCGGCTTCTTTTAAGAGTTCACGGAATTTTTTGGATTTTTTGGTCTTATCGGAAGGCTGCTGCTGTTTGGCATTGAAATATTGAATAAAACCAGCAGAGATGGCGAAGATAATGGTGAAGACTGCACCAACAGAGTCAAATCCGGCCTTGGCATCTAGGTTGATGGTCTGGAAGAGTAGGGGTTTAAATTCGTATGAATTATTATCAGGATCAGTAAGATAGGTCTCTTGAAGTTGAATGACTTCATTGATTTGATTTAAGGGCTGGATAAAACTATAGGCTCGAGTGGAGAGGTTTTGGGTGGGAGTGGGAATCACAATCACCTTAATTGATGAATAGAGGGCAATGAGAATGGGTAATTGGATAAATAGTGTGAGGATGGAGCGGAAGGGTTTAATATTGTGTCTTTTGTAGAGATCTAGCATTTGGAGAGACTCTAGCTGACGATTCCCTTTGCAGTTTTTCTTAATAGTGGCTAGCTCTGGTTGGATTTTGCGCATTTGATGGGCTTGGTGGAGCTGTTTCTTGACTAGGGGCCAGAGGCAGAGTCTTACGAGAAGGGTAAAAAGAATAATCGCGAGACCGAAGTCACCGACAAAGTTGTAAATAATGAAGAGTGCGTTCGCAATAGGGCGAACAATAACCATATCAATCAAACTAAACATATTGGATATTATATCATACTTTCTTGAAGAAGCTGGTGGACAAGGCCTTGGAGTTCAGAAAATGGCATATCTTTAACGTCTAGGCTAAAAACAATGAAGATACAGTCTTTTTTGGCGGTAAAATGAGGAAGTTCGTGCCGGATAGCTTCATAGACTCGACGGCGGATGCGATTTCGGGTGACGGCGGATTTAGAAATTTTTTTAGAAACTACAACACCGAAACGTTGCATGCCGCGCTCATTATCAGCGTGAACAAGAGAAATTTTGGGAGAACGAACAGTCTTCCCTTTTTGGTAGGTATATTTAACACCCCCGCGTGAATGAAAACGATATTTTCTGGGTAACATTAAGCTGAAAGCCTGGCGCGACCCTTGATGCGCCGACGCTTTAAGGTTTGGAGACCACTCTTGGTGGTGTTACGCTTAAGAAATCCGTGCTTCTTCTTACGATACTTTTTGTGAGGTTGATGTGTGCGTTTAGGCATAATAAATCCTATAGTTTTAATTTAATCAAATATTTGCTTTAGTATAGCGTAGATTTCCACAATTTTCAAGAAGTTTTCCACATTCAAAATAGGGGGTTGTCAAAACCTGTGGAAAAAACTTCCCTGTTAGAAAAAATCTGATTAAACCATCAAAAGGTTTGGATAAAAACTGTGGAAAACTTTATAAATTGATGTTATACTGGTAGGTAATTATAAGAAAAAAGGAGGTGCCAGCAGAATGCTTGATGTCTGGAAAAGTTCATTGGTAGAACTGGAACAGAAGGTGCCGCCTGAATCTTATTCAACTTGGTTTTCGGACACTACTTTAGTGTCGTTTGAAAATAATGTGATGGTGATTGGGGTAAAAAATATTTTTCAGAAGAAGCAGTTGGAGAGTAGATACCGACCGATTATTAGAGAGGTCTTGGAAAATAGTGGAGTAAAACCGACGAGTATTCAATATGAGATTGTGCAAACTGGAAAGAGTAAGATTAAACCAAGAGAGACTACAGGGGGTCGAAATGAACCTATGGGCAGGGTATTGGTAAAGCGCTCAAAGGAGCTGATTACGCGCAATAATTCAGCCTTAAATACTGGCTTAAATCAGCGTTATACGCTAGATAATTTTGTAGTGGGCTCAAATAATGATTTGGCGGTGAGTGTGGCTAGAGGTGTAATTGAAAAGCCAGGCGGTAAATATAATCCGTTCTTTCTTTATGGTGGACCGGGGCTGGGTAAGACTCACTTAGTACAGGCAATTGGTAATGCTCTGTTGGAAAAAAATCCGCAACTTAAAGTTCTTTATATTCCAATTAATCATTTCTATTCAGAATTTATTAGTTTAATTCAGAAAAACCGGGGTGATGAGTTTACCAAAAAATATCGTAATTTGGATGTTCTAATTATTGATGACTTTCAGTTTATCGTAGGTAAAGAGGCGAGCCAAGAGCAGTTTTTTAATATTTTTAATGATATGTATAACTTAAATAAGCAGATTATTGTGACGAGTGATCGATTGCCGAGTGAAATTAAAACTATAGATGAGAGGTTGGCTTCGCGATTAACTTGGGCGGGGGCGATTGATTTACAGATGCCGAACTTTGAGGATAAATGTGCAATCTTAAAAGCTAAGGTGGAATTTGAAGGTAGAGAAGTAGAAAATGAAGCAATTGAATATATTGCGGAGAACGTAAAGACGAATATTCGAGACCTAGAGGGTGAATTAAATACTTTATTGGCGCTATCTGAGTTAAAAGGTATTTCGCCACTAGAGTTAATTAATGATGGGTATGTGAGTAGTACGCGGAGTAATAAAATACAAGCGGTGACGCCAAAACAGGTAGTGAGTAAGGTAGCAAAACATTTTCAATTAACTGTAAAAGAGATGTGTAGTAAGAGTCGGGTGGCGCCAATTAAAAATGCTCGGCATGTGGCAATGTACTTATTGTCGCGGGAATTAGGAATGAGTTTGCCAAAAATTGCGCGAGAAGTGGGGGTAAAAGATCATACTACGGTTTTACATGGGGTGCGAAAAATTGAAAATGATATGAAATTGAATTTTGGATTGCGCGAACAAATCGATACGATTAGAAAGAGGTTGTATGAATAGTGTGGAAAAGTGGTGGAAAAGTCTGTGGGTAACCCTGTGGAAAATTAGGGAAAAAGTTTTCACAGTTTTGTCGGAAATTAATAAATATGGTTTGGTTTTGTGGATAAAAAATGGTTTTCACAGAGTTTTGGTGGAGTTTTTCACAAAGTTTTACACATTAAAAGTTGGTAATTTTAATCTGATAGGGAGAGGGTTTTACACATTTTACACATAGCTTATTATTACTATTATTAAATAATTAATAAAGGAACAATATGGAATTTGAAATTATACAAGAAAAACTCAATAAAGCTTTAAGTATAGTCAGTCGGGTAGCGGCTGGAACAAGAGCGACTTTACCAATTCTAAACAATGTCTTAATAAGGGTGGAAGGTAAAATAGTGTCTTTAACTACCACTAATTTAGATATGGCGGTAGTGGATTATTTACCAGTAACTAAGGCTAAAAATGGAGTCGTGACGGTACCAGCAAGATTATTAGCGGAGTTTGTAAGTAATTTACCAAAAGGTCAGAAGGTGAAGTTATCAGCGAAAGGTACTAAGGTAACCGTAAGTGCTGGAAAATATATCTCAGTGATAAACGGGGTTTTAGCGGATGATTTTCCAGAAATGCCAGAGATTGATGAAAAACATGCAGTGACCTTTAAGATGGGGATAGATGATTTTAAATTGGGCATTAATCAGGTAATAATTGCGAGTAGTAATGATTTGACGCGGCCGGCGCTAACAGGAGTGTATTTTAACAGTCATGAGGGCGATTTATATATTGCCGCGACAGATGGTTATAGATTGACCGAAAAGAAGTTTATTACGAAGGTGAGTAGTGAGGTGGCAGCGATTGTGCCGGCGAATTCCCTACAAGAAGTAATGCGATCACTGGATGACAGTATAGAGGAAATTGAAATCTTATTTGATGAAACGCAGGCGAGATTTAGGTTTGGGGAAATTGAAATTACCTCAAAATTAATAGATGGGAGTTTTCCAGATTATCGACAGTTGATTCCAAAAAATAATAATATTAAGTTAAATTTAGAAATTGAAGAATTAATTAGGGTGACTAAGTTAGCGGCATTATTTGCGCGTGAGGTGGGTGGTTCAGTGGTGTGTGAAACTGATACAGAAAAACAGGTATTTAAAGTATCATCAGTGGCGAATGAATATGGGGAAAATGATTCGGAAATTGAGACAGAGGTGAAGAAGGATGGAAAAGTAGTATTGAATTCTAGGTTTTTATTGGATGCATTAAATGTATTGAATGAAAAAACAATTAGGATGGAGTTTTCGGATAAATTGGCGCCGGTGTTATTAAAAAACAGTAAGAATAAAGATTATACGCATATTATTATGCCTCTAAAGGGTTAAATGATAGTTAAGACGGTTAAATTAGTAAACTTTAGGAGTCATAAGGTTTATCAACTAGACTGTCGGAAGGCGACCTCTTTAATCGTGGGAGAAAATGGGAGTGGAAAAACTTCGGTGCTGGAGGCGATTTATATTGCTTTGCGGGGAAAAAGTTTTAAGGCAGTAGATAGAGAGATTGTGCAGCGAGGTCAGGATTTTTATAGAATAGAGTTAGAATATAGTAATAGTGAAAAGGTGAAAGTGGTATATGACGGGGTGGTAAAAAAATATGAAGTGTCGGGGCAGAAATTTAAGAGGTTACCCAAAAAACATCATTATCCAATTGTATTATTTGAGCCGGATGATTTAAACTTAGTGACTTCGGGACCGAGTCGGCGGAGGACGTATTTAGACCGCTTTTTGGGGCAGGTTTTAGAAAGTTATCATAATTCCCTTTTGAAGTATGAAAAGGCGCTAAAACAGCGCAATGAGCTGCTTAAACAGGATTATTTAAAGAGGAATGAATTGTTTTCTTGGAATATTTTATTAGCACAATATGGTTGTGAAATTTATCGGATGCGAAAGGCGCTGATTTTAGAAATTGATAAAAAAATTACTAAGCGATATCAGATGATTGCAAAAAATCAGGATCGGGCGGGTATTTTATATGTAAGTACGGCGACAGATAATGAGAGTGAATATTTGAAGAATTTAGAGGAGAGTTTTGAGAGAGATAGGATGACGAAGTGTACAAATTTTGGGGTGCATAGAGATGATATCGAATTTATTTTTAATGATGTATTGGCAGATGGTTCGGCGTCTAGGGGTGAGGTGAGATCGATGATTATTGCGTTGAAGTTTATTGAGGCGGCGATGATAGAGGAGAAATTAAAAAAGAAACCGTTGATTTTGTTAGATGATGTGTTTTCGGAGCTGGATGAGGAAAGACAGAAGTGTTTGGTGAATAATTTTAAGGATAATCAGATAATTATGACGAGTGTGAGGGAGATTTAGGCGGGTTTTTGGGTGATTTAGAGGTGGTTGGCGAGTTTGAGAAGTTCGTCGGGAATATTGGGAGCGTCGGGCTTAGTGATGACGGGTGAGGGGATGGTGACTAGATTCCAGGACTGGTCTTTTTTCTCGAGGATAACGCGATAATCGACTTCATTAAATTCACGAAAAGTACCGGTGGCGATGGTGGTGTAGTAATAATTATCTTGGTAGTAATCTCCAGATTTGATTTCGTGGGTGATAGAGAGCTTTTGATAGCCTTTTTGGAGGAATTTAAGCGGGTCAGTGGAGGTGTTAGAAGAGAAGGCGCCAGTGAAGGGGTTGGTAATTTCAACAAACTCGATAGGATAGGAGAGGATGTTCTCGGGTTCGTCCAGGGTAAAAAGTTCCTCGATAGCTGGGGTGACATAAGCTTCAGTAGTATTAACTGTGAGAATAAAATTATCGTCTTGGTCTAATTTGTAACCGAGAGAGTAAACAGGGTTTTTAATAGGGAGCTTATCGATAATGGGCCATTTTTTACGTTGGTTTAGGCCGTGTTCGGTGCTAGCTTGACCTGCGATAGCCTCTAAAGCCCTATAGTCCTCATTATGTTCTTTAGCAATTTTACGACCAAGATCGGAATTGGGTTGTAGGCTACCAAACAAGAAGCGATATTCTTGACTTATGGTGATCTCCTTATTAATAGTGTCGAATTCGGCGAGAGAGATAGTGAGTTGATATTGGCCAGGCTTGATATAAGTAGTGGAATTATTAGGAATAGTTTTATTATTTAACTGAACGGTGGCAGTAAATGGGGCATATTTAACTTCTACAGCGACTCGATTGCTACGATAAATATTGATAGCTACGAGATAAATAATCCAACCAAGAGCGATAATACTTATAAAAATATAAATAAGAGAAAGTTGCTTTTTAGAGAGATTTTCCATAATCCCCTTCCTTACGATACCAGCGAACTGGATCATTGGTTGAGTAGCTTTTTGTTAAACTATCTTTAGCGGCCATAGGTGCACGACCCTTAGTTCCGTCGCTAGAGTAAGATGCGGATGCGATATTGGAATTAAATCCTTCAATGTTACCAACATAAATAAAAGTATGTCCAGCCTCACCAACAGAGCCATCAGAAAAAGCTACATCTCCAGCCTGTAGAATACTAGTATCTATAGTAGCTCTTGGATTATCATTAAGGAGAACCCAGCCATTTTCTCGAGCCCAAAGCTCTTGGTTAGCGGCAGAACCTTTATTGGTATTATATTCAGGGTCAAAACCACTTTCTTGGATTAAAGTGGTAACAAAGCCACCACAATCAATACCGGCGATACCCTTAACACTACCTCCGACGTATTTACCTTCAGCTTGACGTCTGGAGATAGCCTCCGCATAAGCTTCGGTGCGTTCATGAAAGGGCGCTCTATGGTATTCTGGCCAAGCGAAGAGTAAAACGTATTCTTGTAAGCTACCGGCATTTACGCAGTGATCTCCATTGCCACTACCATCAGAAATGTGAGCGTCAATTAATTGATCGTAATATTCTTGAGCGCGAGTAGCGCGCCAGGGTTGATGGGCAAGCGCTGGACGCTCAACCTGTTTAAGAAAATATTCGGCAGCTTCTTCTACTGATTCGATAGAGTAATAGGCTGCATATGATTTATCAAGTTCAATTTTAAGAAACTCTAATTCTACGGCAATTAAGGCATTAGAAACATCATCGCTAACGGCCTCTACGAACTTGCCGCCGGAAAGTCGACCATAGGTGTGGCGTTCTTCGTCTAAATAGTAGAGTAGTTCTGGTGCGACAGACTTAATATGATTAATAACATTAATACGTCGCCCAAAAGACCATTGAATTAAGCCGATACCGTAGGAGGTACTTGAGTCGCTGGCAATATCAAAATTAGGATATTTGTTAATAAAGCTAGTTTCGTGACGAACAGGGTTAAAGGCAGATTCGGAGATCATGTTGCCCATTACACCAGCAGCCTGTTCGGGAGTCATAAAACTGGTAAGTCCGGTCCAAACTTTTTCTTCTACAGTGGTGCCATAAACGTTAATTTCGCCAGAATAGCAACCAGCACCTCTAGCAGCTCCCTTTGGGTTGTAGTAAAAAATATCATTGTTAGCGAAGAAACTAAGCATGTCTGTAGGTAGTCTCCTGGCGGCGAAGACTTGAGTGGGTGGAAGAGCGAGAAGGAGAGTAGCGATGATAAAAATAATGAATTTTTTGAGAAATCTCATGAGGCAAAACTCCTATATCTTAAAGGTGAATAAATAGCTTGAGAATGAGTGAGGGCGAGCTGGCTTGGCGGGATAACCTCTTCTGGTTGATTAAGGAGAGGAGTTTTGAAGACAAAATCTTGGAAGGCATAGCAGTCTTCTGGGTGATATTTGGCGATGTAGTCTAGATAATAAACGTAAGCCAAGACGAATTTAGCATCGTCTTTGCTCATACCGGAAATGCGAGCGAGATAACCAGCATCGGAATTGTCTAGCGGGTTTTGTTCGCGATGGCGGGCAAGGAAGATGGAGACAGGATTGTCTTTGAGATGAGGAAAATAGGGTGAAATTACCGCGGTGTTTTCATTATCTTCTTCAAAATAACCAAACTGGTCTAAAACGCGAGCGGTGGAAATATAGAGTTGAGCAAAGTTATTTTGTTGGCGATGGGAGTTGCTTTTAGTATTAACAAAGGTAGCACCAGTAGCAAGATTTTTATCGCCATCAGCAAAACTATCTCGGTAATTAGTGATGTTTGGGCTATGGAAGAGTTTGGAAGCAAAATTTTTAAGAGTTTCGCCAAACTTTTTAAGACCTGTAGTAGTACCTTGAAGACCGCCTTGAGAAGCGCTTTGAGAGGAACTTTGGCTAAGAATGTTTACGTCTTCAATACCGAAAGGTGAAGTGCGACCGTTGTTATTAATCATAAAAGTACTAAGATGTTTAGTCTTTTTTTCTATAGGAATACCGTCTTTGTCTAAATTAGTAGCTAAATAATTATCAAATTCCTGACTTTCTAGCTGATCGATAGTGTCGACGTCAAAAGTGATGAGATCGGTACAGTAGACGTTGCCTTTGCTACCGATAATATTAGCACCAGAACAGTCGCCGTAGGTAGTTTGGAAGGAGGGTCTAGGGGCGCCATCGGCAAAGACTTGATTGCCTAGAGTGGCAAGAGAGTTTTCAGTGAGAGAAGATAAAGAGTGTAAGGGCTTAGCGGTAGATTTTTTAATAGACAAAGGAACTAGGCTAGCAACAATACTGCCAAGAAAAGTGTGTTTAGAAGTGATATCGAAGGGGCTGCGGTTTAAGCGGTCGGCGGCGGCGTCCATAGCGAGAGCTTTTTCGGTTAGGGTTTGGTAGGCGGCGATGGACTCTTCGTCACCTACAGTACCACCACTAGCAAAACGAGCGAGCTGGGCGTTAGCGGAACTGATTCCTTTCATAAAGAAATGCCCAGCATTTAAGCCGGTCATTTCGGAGGCGTTATTAAATAATACAGACTGAGAGATAGAAGGGGTAATAAGGGCTACAACATCACGGGTAGCAGTTTCGGTAGCCCCCTCAATGATGCCTTGGAAGAATGAAGAAAAGACGGAAACGAAGGATGAGCGAGAGGGTTTGGTAGAGATATAGGTTTCCTTAAGTGCGTTGATAGCTCGATTGCTTTTAATATGATTAGTGGAGGCGGTGGCAAAACCGCCAGTTTGATGTTGATCAACGAGAGTGAGGATTCTTTCTGTGGAATAATCTGCGGAATCACTGGCAGAAAAAGTACCACCAGAGAGTACAGCAGCGAGAGGGTCGGCTTCAATAGGGGAGCCGAAAATGGTTTTTTCCTTTCCAGTAGAAACATCGGTAATAGTGTCTTCGGTAGAAGTGGTGAGCCAGTTGAGTACGGGATGAATGGCAGCTTCATTGCCGTCGCCAGCTTTGGTCTTACTGATGTTTTCTAGGATGGCGAGAGAGTAGGACATAGATTGGTAGGTTTCGGTGGCGTTGAGGGCATTAGAAACTAAGGCGGCGGTAGTGTAGTTGGCGTCCTTTTTACTGGTACGTTTAGCACGTTGAATAACGTCAGAAATAAAAGCTTCGGCTTCAGCATCTTTAGATTTAGCATTATCAGGCTTTGGCTCAGCATAGCAGACTCCGTTTTTGACGTAGGTATTAACTTCTTTCTGGACACCATATTTATCACAAGCACATTTGAAATCGCAACTATCATCACTAGCGCTACGAATTAGTTTTTGAATTGTTTTAGATACATTTGTGGTTGAGTTGACACTAATGTTAGCGTCACTGCTTTTATTAAATATTTTAGACATGGTTTCATTGAAGGCTTCGGTGTCGGCAGTATGGTCGCCACTGGCTATATATTGCTTAAAGACATTACGTGAAACTCCAATATTGCTATAAAAATCATTAGCGGCATCATCGTGAAAATTCATAGCGCGACCATAGGTGGCTTCGGAGAATTTAGAGTAGAGCTTAGCATCTGAGTTAATGCGGTCGATAAAATCGGCGGAAGTAAGTATTTCATTATTAAACAACAGGACCAAACTGTCTCTGGTGGTGGGATTATTATGAGTGGAGGTAGTAGTGGCAATGGAGTTTTGAGGTGGTAGACCGGCGATGAAGTCGCCAGAATCGTTGAGGTGGCCAACGGTGATACCGTGTTGATGAAGGCGAGCAATGAGGCTACTAGGCACACTACCAGTACTAACAGTTTTAGCAAAAACATATGCTTCAGTAGCTAACATATACGCATACTGTGGATCGGTAGCTTCGGTGACATTGGCTTCTAAATGAAAAGGGAGCAATCCTTGAATGCCAAAAAGTAGGGCGGCAGCACCAAAAATTAATGCGAGAACAAAAATCAGCGGAGAGGCTTTTTTAAGCTTACCCTTACCTTTACCGGAAGAGCCGAGACCTTTGCCAGTAAAAAGCGAACCAGCTTTACCTGAGAGGGCTCCCTTATCAGCTTGACGGAGAGTTTTGAGAGCTGAGGCGACTGCTGGTGGGGCCATAGATTACTCCTTTTTCTTCTCGCTAGGATTAGTGGTAATAAGGGATTCTTCGGTTTGGGAGGCGATAATTTGAATGTGTACGTGATTTTGGCCAGCGAAGAAGAGGCCTTGTCCGACTGGGAAATTGGCGAGACGTTTTTTCTCTTCTTCAGTAAGCTTGAAAACATCTGAGAGAACATCTACGGCAGAGGTGGACTGCTTGAGGAGAAGTTGGATGGAGGAGTTGGCAACAATGGCGCGACCCATTTTACTACTCATAAAGTCTTCTACGTCTTGGGTGATGGTGGTGAGTCCAAGATAGTATTTACGAGCACGCTTGGCGAGACTAAAGAGGAAGTTGGCTGAATCGTCATATTTCATGAGCTGCCAAGCCTCGTCAACGATGAGCATACGTTTTTTCTGTTCGGCGCGGACGATATTCCAAATATGTGAAAGGACAATATACATGGCTACGGGGCGAAGCTCATCTTCAAGGTCGCGAATATTGAAGACTATCATTTGGTTGTGAATATTAATATTGGATTGTTGAGAAAAGATGCCGGCGAAAGTACCAGTAGTGTATTTGCGAAGACGTTGGGCAAGTTGGGGACCAGTTCCCTCCATATGAAGTAGAGTGTCATATAAGTTAATGATAGTAGGGGGCGGAGACTGATGAGTGAGGGGGTCGCTAGTAATTCCGGCACGAGCGTAGGTGTCGATAAGGGCTTGATCTAGGTCAGCCTCTTCATTAGGGGTAAGAGCAGGAATGGGTTGTCCAGTAGCGGAAATTTGATTACCACCCAACATGAGCCGGAAGAGGCCGTGAAGAGTGACAAGATTGGCTCTTAGGGCATCATTAGCTTCTTCAGAATCGATAACTTTTGGCAGATCAAAGGGATTAATGCGCACATCGGAGTTAAGAGAGAGGCGAACATAGGCGCCACCTACGGCATCACAGAGTTTTTGGTATTCGTTTTCGGGGTCAATAATGATAATATCGGTGCCAACCATCATGGAGCGTAGGGCTTCTAGTTTGACAGTGAAGGATTTACCAGCACCAGATTTAGCAAAGACTACCATGTTGGCATTTTCTAGAGAGAAGCGATCGAAGATAACCAGGCCGTTGTTGTGCATATTGATGCCGTAGAGGATGCCTTTTTCCTGGGAAAGGTCGGCAGAGGTGAAGGGGAAACTGGTGGAAATGGCGCCAGTGTTCATATTGCGGCGAATTTGGAGTTGGTCGGTGCATTGAGGCATGGTGCTATTTAAGCCTTGCTCTTGTTGGCTACTGGCAACTTTAGAGAAGACCATTTGTTGACCAAAGTAAGTTTCAATTTTTTGCTGGACGAACTTGAGCTCGTCTAGGGAGTCGGCCCAGAGAGTGACATAAAGACCAAAACGGAAGAAGCGTTCGGCGCCGACTTGGAGTTGGTCACGAAGCTCTTCGGCGTCGCGGATAGCTACCTCTAGTTCTGGGTCGCGGACACGACCTCTTTCAGTGTTAATACTAAGAGAGGCTTCGAGTTGAGCGACTTTTTTGCGAAGATTTTTCATGACGACGGTGGTGTCTGCGGGGTAGATAAACATAGAAATATCTAAAACTTCATCGATATTAATAAGGGCGGAGAGCCAACCAGTGTAAAGTGAGCGAGGATAGCCATAAACATAGAGAGTGCGACCATATTTGGTACCCAGGCGGAAGTAGCTAGTGTGCAGTTCGATGGAGGATGGAGAAATAAGATCGCGCAGAGTGGTAATTCCCTGCTGGAAGGCGCGTTCGATCTCGAGATTTTCTTGAGTTTGGGCCTGTAAGGCGATTTCAGCAGCGGTGGGTTGTTTAGCCATTTTTAGTCCCTTTCTTAACATAGGTTGTGGCGAGCTTGGTAAAGTCTACCAGTGGCTCACGTACGGCGGTATCTGGATTATTAAAGTTGTAATAAAGTTCAGCGAGCTCACGAGTGTTAAGGCGAACAGAGTGAACGCCAATTTGGAAAAGACCAGAAAGAACACTATCTACACGGTTATTCATTTCGGTAACAGCTTTGTTGTAGGTATCGCGATCAATGCGGGTAACTTCTGGTACTTTAGTTTTACTAAAAGATTTGAAGAAGTTTTTGGTTTGCTCAAGAAGCTTTTCGGCGTCGGGGGAGGTGTAGTATGGAATAATAACAAAGAAAGATTTATCCATAATATTAGCTTCTTGAGAAAGAATATCAATAAAGTTAATATAATCGTCCATCAAGATGCCGAGTAGCATATTGTCGTTGCTGCGACGAATTTCAATGAGACGTTCTAGGTAGGGGCCAATATCAACTCTCTGGGAGCGAATAAGGACTTGAGTGGTGAAGGAGAGAGAGTTGAGAAAGTTTTGATAGGAATACTCTACGCCTTCGCGTTCAGCTTCGGACATCAAATCAAAGTTGATGGACTTACAGGCAATGACAGCGCGGAAAGAACCGTCTTTCATAATAACTAGACTATCTCGAATTTCTGAAATAAGCAGTGTAGATTGAGTGGAAATTGGGCTATCGGTATGGGAGGGGGGTGGGGCTGTTCCTGGTGGCGGAGCGACTGGGGGAGAGGCAACAGGAGCGGTAGGCGGGGTATCAGCACTAGGTGCGGTTGGTGGTGGAGTGGGGTTTTGGTCTTGAGGGTTCATAGGCTCCTTTATCGTAGTGAAATATACACTTCATTTTTATCTTGCGGTTTAGCGCGGCGGGGCTTAATAGCGGGAGTGGGGCGCTGACTGATGCGTTGAGCTTCTTTGGCAATAGTTTCGACGGAGTAGTCTGGGTTATTGGCCAACTCTATTATAGCGGGTTGGGGGGATTTTTCGCTAGTGGTTTGAACGGGATTTTCGGTGCGGGTGGGGTCAACTGGTGAAGGGTGAAGGGGCTGAATGGTAGGGATAGAGGAAGTACTGGGGATGATTTCGGGATTAAAAAAGGTGTGTTTTTGAACACTGGCAGAAAGGTCGCGATTGGCATCGATAGCAGCTTTCATTTGTTTCACAGTTTCGCGGCGCTTGGCTTCTTGCTCGGAAACAAGTTGATCAAAGTTGGAAGAGCGATCATAGATGTCATCTATAGCGTTAGCTTCGGCAATAAATTCTTCACGGATAGGCGTGGTGGAAGAGCCTTTAATAGCATAACCTTCAGAATCAATGACGCGAGCTAAGAAGGATAAATGTTCGCCAGCTTCTTCCCCACTAATATCACGCTTTCTAGGAGCTTCAATGGTTTTGGGGGCGGTGATGGTAATGGTGGATTCGCGTTGGCCGGGAATCCAAAAACGGCGCCGAGGCTTAAGGTAAAAGGATACCAGCGCGGAAAGATAGGTCTCCATGGGCTGGTCCTTTTTGAGAGGTAAAGCGAGCGCAGCAAAAAGAATGATGGGTGGAAGAGGAATAACAGCAAGAAGAGGAAAAAGCTGGAATAAAACGACTGCGAGCCCACACAAACCGGCAACCACCAAAAGATAAATGAATTGCCGAAAAGTAAAAGGTCCCAATAGTTTATCCTCGGCTTCAACATCCTGAGGAACTTTATATTGTGCCATGTTTTGATTTTAGCATAAATGGAATGGATATGTAAGGGTTTAAATGCCGAGGGCTTTGCGGACGCTCTCCTTCATGGTGGTGAGAGCGCTAGAGTCAGCAGTCTTGAGACGTTCTATGTTGTTGTTGCTTTCTGCGATTTCGCGAAATCGACCGATAGCGGCGAACTTGTCGCCGTTGTGATGGGCGGTAAGTTTAGCGATTACGGCATTAAAGGCGTCAGTTTTCATATTAATGAGGTCATTTGGGGTGAGGGCGTTAAGGTAGTTTTCGGTCATAAGGAAGGACTCTTGTGAGCGCTCAGGGGTTTCTTCGGGATTGACAACCCATTCATTTTTTTCATTATCATACTTCATACCAGTAAGAAAGCTCATAGTGTTGATGATTTGTTCGCTACCTGAGGTGAAACTAGGTAGGGCACCGATAATTTGAGGGAGCATACCAGTAAGAAGCTCGATACGAGCGTCCTTTGCGGCGTCGGTGTCATGATCAAAATTCTCGGCGGTAAAATAGGCATTCATGTTGTCGAGTAAACCACCATAGAATGTGCGGTCAATTTTATTTAAATTAGTGCCGCGCATCAGTTGTCGAACATTAAACTTCGTAAGTCTACCAGTGGAATCTACTCCGGTAAAGAATTCTTTGAGGGTAACGTAGTTGGATTTGCGTTTACCGCTAGTATATTGCCAGGTCTCAACATTAATATGTTTGCCTAGGCGGGCGAGAGCAGGGTCTTCATCTTTCATACTCATCAGGTTAAGGGCGAGGGTATTAGTAAAGTCTTNAGCGAGCTNGAGGTAACCTTCTTGGTCGAGGTATTGGCCTAGCTTTTTGTGAATTTGATCGTAGTCGCCACGAATGGCGATGACGTTTTGTGCGGCGACAACACCATCAACATTTTTGGTTTTAAGCATTTCATCGTAAAAGTTGAAAACATCTTTAGTGACTTGCTTATCAAGATAGGTAGTGTATTTGGCGGTAGTCATGCGGCGTTCGGCTTCAAACATATCGTAGGCGTCAGCGATGACGGAAGTGGTAGCATCAAGACTGGCCTTTTGGGCTTCGGCAAGGGCTGCGCCAGTAAGGTGGCTGGGAACATGGAAGTCGGCGCCAGCGGCGCGTTCAATGAGATTGCGATAGGCGGCGGTGCCGGGACCAGCTTTAGCGGCCTCTTGGACTTGCTTGAAGTAGAAGCGCTTATCGGACAGAGCATTGCGTTTAGCGACAGATTTTTCAGTTTCGGAGTCTAGGTAGTTTTGAGCCTGGTGTTCGACTAATTCGGTAAGGGCGGAATGGTCAATTTGATGCTTTTGGAGATAGGTGCCCATGGCGCCCATAGTGTTTTCTAGCTGTTGACCAGTAGTAGCGGTGCGAAGTTTAGTTTCACGGTGTTTAAACTCCTCATACATTTCTTTGGTGCCAGTGATAGGTCGAGAGGAATAAATGGGTTTACCAGACTTACTATAACCGATGATACGAGTACCGAGTTTACGGGCGATAAGTTGTTCGTTGGTGAGCATTTGAATATCGTCATCAGCTCGGCGTTGACGGTCACTACGCTTAGCGCGTTCCTGAGCAAAACGGGCAGCAAGAGCACCGCCCAGACCAGTGGGGTTGCGGAGATTCTTGGCAAGATGTTCGCTACGAGCGAGGTTGCGCTGTTCGTTGGCGAAGTCACGAAAGCTGCTTTTAGGCTTGTCTAGGAGAGCATTAAGCTTACTATTGAGAGTGCCAAGAACGGTATCGGACATCTTCATGAGCGACCAAGAAAAGATAAGGGGAAAAACTTGGACACCCATACCGAGGATAATACTGAAGGCGTTGGAGGCGGAGGAGATAATGGCCCAGCCAGCCAATTCGGAAGCACCGAAGAGGAGGCTGAAAACAGGATAGAAGACAAGCATTTGAGTGAGAAGTTTGCGCCATTTGACAAAGAGGGGTTCGGTATTAGGTAGAAGATAGGCGACAAAGGCTAGAGGTGAGATCATAACGAGTAGGGCCACAACTGCCTGACGAGCGGCGATGGTAATTAGACCAGTGACGATGGCAACCAGTGCTCCCACCAAGATAGGAGCCAAAACCCAGATGAAGGCCTTAATGCCGCCAGTGATACCGATAACAACACCAGTAATGACAGTTCCGCCAGTGAGGGCAGAAAAGAGATCTTCCCAGGTGATTTTGGGGATGGCGGTACCAGTAGCACTAATGGTGCCATCGATGGCAACTTCGGCGATTTTACTAAAAACACCACGCAGGCTAACACCGATGATATTGCTGGCATCGACAGCGAATGAGCAAAGGCTAAAGCTCAGGTTGACTAAAACAGCAGCGATAATGATACGCGGTAGAGTCTTTTTGATGCCGTAGTTATCGATACCAATACCGGTTAGTTGAGAGTAGACAATCAGAAGAATAAAGATAATAAACACGAGATTGGTAAGATTCCGAAAATATTCCCAGATGAGATAAATTGAAGAATTCGAGTCACTAGATAAAGGTTTAATGACTAGAAAGTCGTTAATAATAGTGTAGATAGAGTCAATAGCGCGGGCGATAGCGCCAGTGGTGGGGCAAACCAACCAAGCAATACCAGGGCCAACCTGTTCATTACAGGAGGCGACGAGTTGTTCAGATTGGTCTTCAGAATTAGGGGTCTCAGGGGCGGAGTTTGCGGTGGTTGAACTTTCGGCAGCTGGGGCACGATTAGGTATAGCAAGGGCAGTTTCTGGGGGTAGAAATACTAGAGTGCCAAGCATGACAAAAAACAAGCCCAAAAACAGTTTTTTGACAGAGTTGGCAAAATTAGTAAATAATTTCATGGAAAAATTAGGCTCCCAGATTAGAGCTACTTAAATTATAGCACACAAAAGCGAAATAGTCAAGATAGAAATAGAGGTGGACGGTACGGTTGGTTAAATTGAGTAAAACTTGTCAAAGATTAAGCAAAAGTGGTATGATTAAAATATGAAGAAACGATTTTTGATAGGGGTAATAACAGCTTTGATAACCATGAGTGCTTTAGTGCAGCCGGTATTTGCAAACTGTGCACCAAAGCTGTTTGGACTTTTTAACCCATGGTATGCGGGGTTGACTGACGGAAATTGCAATATTAAGCAGCCAGGTGAGGGGCAGTTACCGGCCTTTATTTGGACGATTATCTTGAATGTTTTATCTAGTTTATCGACGGCAGCGGTGATATTAACGGTGGGATATGTGGTGTATGGGGGATTTACGTTTATTGCTTCACAGGGGGATCCAGGCAAGATTGCGGCGGCAAAGAAAACCCTCACGAATGCGGTGATTGGTTTGGCTATTTCCCTTTTAGCTACGGTGATTATTAATACAATTATAAAAATTTTAACAGTGGGGATGTAAAGGAGGATTAATGGAAGAGCTTCGTAAGACAATCAATAAATTGCCACATTCAGATAATCTACTGCGAAATGTATTTATGGCGGCTTATGGTTTTGCGGCGGTGGTGGCGGTAGTATTTATTATTTATGGAGCGGTGATGTTTACGACGTCGGCAGGTGATGCGGGGAGGATACACAAGGGTAAAACAACTTTGATTTATGCGGTGGTGGGTTTAATAGTTGTATTATTGGCGGCGGCGATTACAGCTTTTGTTATAGACACGGTAGGGGTATAGAATGAAAAGATGGATAGAGACATTAGTGCTGCTAACAGTGGGATTAATAGTGGGATTGGCTCAGCCGGCGATAGCATTGACGAACTGGGATGATATTTGTAATGATAATATGGCTTCACATGAGGCGAAGGAGCAGGCGGGCTGCTATGAGGGGCGGACAATATTAGAGGTGGGAGGAAAAATTTTTGATGTGGTGATTGGTATTGTAGCGGTGGTGGCGGTGGGAGTGGTTATTTTGGGTGGCTACTACTACACTGCCTCGGCAGGTGATGCAGCAAAAATTAAGAAGGCTAGAGATACAATTATCTATGGCGTGGTTGGCCTGGTGATAGCAATATTGGCTTTTGCGATTGTAAACTTCGTATTAGATAAAGTGTTTTAAAAATAAAAAATTGCGCTTCTTTTAGCGATATGATACAATGCAATTAAAATAATCTAAGGAAATTACTATGAAAAATAAAGCAAAGGGATTAGTAGCAGGATTGGCAGCGGTAGCGACTGGCTTTGCGTTTGCGCCAGCGGTTTCAGCAGCGGACCCAGGAAGCTTCATTGAACCAATTAACCCAGGGTATAATACCAACTTGATGGATACGGCCAAGACGGTGATGAATGTGGCGATTGGTTTAATTGCGATGTTGGCGGTGTTTATGATTGTGTATGGTGGCTTTCAGTATACTGCTTCAGCAGGCGATGCTAATAAGATTACTAAGGCCAAGAATACGATTCTTTATGGCGTGATTGGTCTAGTGATAGCAATGCTAGCTTTTGCAATTGTCAACTTTGTGATAGTTAATTTATTTAAGTAAGAGTTAAATTGAAATTTAAAAAGCCCGGTGACGGGCTTTTTTGATGGGAGTTGGGCGGGAGCGGGGTTTAGGATTAAAAATAGCCCCGAGGGGCTATTTTGGTGAAGCTTGAAATTGACCTAATCTACTGGAATGACGATGGAATTTTTCTTGAGCTTGGTAAAGGTGATAGTGAGGACGCCGTCGCGGAGTTCGGCTTTGACGCTGTCAGGGTCTTCTTTAACAGGTACGGGTAGGACGATAGTACGAGAGAATTCTCCCCAGTAACATTCTTGGATATACCAACGAGTGGTTTGATCATCTTCCCCGCCGCTTAAGACGCCAGAAATGGTGAGAGTGTTTTCGGAAATACTGACATCAAGATCGGATTTGGAGATGCCGGCGGTACGGGCCTTAACTACTAATTTATCGGCGGTTTCATAGACATCTACGGCGAGCTGTCCAGGAAAATCATCCGCATTATCCCACTCATCATCCCCCTCTTCTTCTGATGGTTCTTCGTTGATGTCTTCTTCGGCCACTGGAGCGTCTTCTTCTAGTTCGCTCGGAGTGGTGGTATCATCTTCGGCGCCTAAAAAGGCAGCGGCTAATTCGTCTTCCATCAGCATGTCATCGTTGTCTATACGAGCCATTGCTTTCCTCCACTTAACTCTATTGTTATGCTTTATTATAAAGACTTTTGGGATTAAAATCAATAGATAACATGAGTTTTAGTGTAAAAATTACAACAGGAACTAGCTGGTTAGACTTGCTGTGTCCGCACTTCTGTATGGGGTGTGGGCGCTTGGGGAGGATTTTATGTGACTGTTGTAAAAATTACATCAACATAAGCACTTTAGAAAAAGACGTTAAATATGAAGAAGCTGTAAAGATGTGGGGGGAGAGATGTGGCGGGGCTTTTGTGGGGTTTTATGAATGTGGTTTTCGGGAGGGATTGATGGATGAATTGGTGAAGACTTATAAATATAAAAGTGTAAGAGCGATTGGGCAGGTATTGGTGGAGTTACTGGATGAGGTGTTGCCGGAGATTGAGGTGGTAGCGGTGCCACTACCAACGATTCGGCGACATGTACGAGAGCGGGGGTTAGATCATACTTTGGTGATAGCTAAACGGTTGGCGAAACGGCGAGGTTGGCGATGTGAAAGGTTGCTAAGGCGAATGAATGACGCAGTGCAAGTGGGGGTGTCGGCAAAAAAACGAAAACTGCAGGCGGAGAAGGCTTATCGGTGTGACAGGGTCTTAGATGGGGGTAAGGTGTATTTATTACTTGATGATGTGTGGACAACGGGGTCAAGTATGCTGGCGGCGAGTGAAGTTTTAATAAAAGCCGGAGCGACAAAAATCGCTGGGGCGGTGTTGGTGATGAGCAAGTGATTTAAGCGTCAAGAGCGCCGATGGTGCTAATAACAAAGTGGACAATAGCGTAGGAAAGTAGAGCAATAATAAGACCAATGATGGCGTAGAGAATAGTGTTTTTGGCGTCGGTGATTTTTTTGCTGTCACCAGCAGAAATAACGTAGCGGAAGCCACCAAAAATTAACATAATAACTGAAACAATACCGATGACATAGAGAATGGTATTAGTAATGCGGGTAAAAACGCCGGTAGGGCCAATCAGCTCGGCGGGCATACCTTCGGCACGGGCGGCGGCGGCACCTTCCTGGACGGTGAGAGCCATAACCTTACTAGTGTAGAGGACAACAACGGCACTGATACCGGTGAGGGTTTGACCAATGAATTTTGCAATTTTCTTCATAAAAATAAAATCTCGCATTTAGCTTAAAAAGAGTATAACATAGTTTTTGAAAAAGCGGAAGAATTAATGTAAGGAGAGGCGCTGGCGCCACTTAAAGGTTTTGAATTTTCTTGAAAATGGCTAAATTTTCTTTTTTAAAAATGGTGGAAATAAAACGTTTTTTATCGTCTTCTGAAATGTTAAATAATTTTTCTAGACTCCAGGCTTCAAAGCCAATGGCTTTACCTTTTTCAACTCTTAAATCTTCAAGTTTGCCATCGTAGCGAAAGGCGTAAACTGCGCGCAGGGCGTGATTTGAGGCTTTACTGACCTGGTCATAACTTTTAGTCTTGGTGACCTGGATGAAAGTAAGGTTGTCTAGTGATGCCTTAACTCCGGTCTCTTCTTCAATTTCCTTTAGTGCTGTGGACTCATAACTATCACCGATTTCAACATGTCCGCCAACGGTTGCGTCTAATAAGTCTGGGTAGGTGTCTTTATCTTTAGCGCGATGTTGGAAAATAATCTCCTGGTTCGGGGTATAAAACCAGACATGGATTTCCTTATGGAGTAATCCGTGCTTATGAATGTTCTCGCGAGTGTCTTCGCCGATAATGTTGCCTGCTTCGTCAATAATATTGAGTCTGCGACGGTCTGCCATGAGGTTCCTTTCTTTAGGGTTTATTCTGGCGGAGAATGGGAGATAGGATATCTCCGGCCCCTCCTTCAAAATAATCTCTGGAAAGCTAGCTTTCCATAGCCTATTTTGGCGGAGAGTGGGAGATTCGAACTCCCGCTGCGGGTTTCCCCACACTAGCGATTTAGCAAACCGCCCCCTTCAGCCACTTGGGTAACTCTCCGTGGACTTATTTTATCATATTTTGACCTGTTGTGATATACTTGGGGCATGAGTAAAACGAATGTCTTGATAGCTTGGGAGGCGACAGAATACTTGCAAAGAGAGAAAAATAAGAGCTGGTATGTTTGGCTGGCGTTGGCTGGTTTAGGGTTGGCAGGAGTGGCTGTGTGGCAGCAATGGTGGTCCTTTTTGGCGTTAGTTATTGTAAGTGTGGCAGCACTGGCGGTTTATACGACTAGGCCACCGAGGATGATACAGTATGAGTTGAATGAGAAGGGGTTGATGGAGGGCGAGAAACTGTTTCCTTATAGTGAGTTTAAGGCGTTTGGGGTCTTGAAAGAAGCGGGAAACTTTGCAATTGTGTTGAAGCCGAGGAAGCGATTTTCGCCACAAGTGAAAGTATATTTTCCAGAGAAAAAGGGCGAGAAAATTGTGGATATTTTTGGGGCGCGGTTGGCGATGGAGGAAGTTAAATTAGATTTGTTAGATAAAATTGTAGATTTTTTACACATTTGATAAACTGTGCTACAATAGACATAAGCAATAATAAAAGGTGGGCATATGGACCAAAATCAAATTAACGACACTGAGTTGCAGAAAGCAATTGATGATATCACCAAAGGGGCGACAGCGGATACGACTGCTGGCTATAAGATAGCAGATGAGATTGTAGATAATCTACAGGCGCAAGCGCCAGCGAGTTCGGTAACACCAACGATGCCGACAGCTCCGGCGGTGCCGACGACTCCGACAACAACTACAGCAACTCCGCAGATTGACACAGCTGTGGGACCAACGATGCCGACGACTGCGGACATGGCGACCACTTCAGCTACGACGACAGCTACCCCGCCGACTACTTCACCAGATACTACAACCACTGCACCTGCGCCAACGGCGGGATTTGGTACGGTGAAAGCTAGTTATGGCGACCCAGACATTTTACAAGTGAAAGAGGCGGCGTTGCGGGAATTATTCCCTCTTATGGACAAGATTAATATTAGTCCAGTACAAAAATTTAGGATTTACAAAGATATTGTGGAATTGACGCATGATAAGTCAGTGATTGAGCCGGCCTATGCGGTGGCGCGGAAGATTCCAGATGAAAAATCGCGAGCTGAGGCGTTGTTGTTCTTGGTGGAACTGATAGACAATCTTGGACTTTAATTGATATAAAAAACGCTTCCCTTTTCTTAGGAAGCGTTTTTGATGGTTGATTAGTACATACCGCCCATGTCGTTTTTGGCGGGTTCGGCTGGTTCGGGAACATCAACGATGAGAGCGCCCATGGTAATGGCCGTAGCGGCGATACTGATGGCGTTTTGGACAGCTTCGCGAGTGACGCGAGCCGGGTCGATAATGCCAGACTTCTTGAGGTCAATTAATCCAGCGGAAGGGTCCATAACATTGATGCCAAAGCCAGGTTTAGCCTTTTCTACATCGGCGAGTAAAGCCTGAGCATTAAGGCCAGCATTCTCGGTGATATGGATAAAGGGAGTCTTGAGGGCATTTTTGACGACTTTAGCGCCATTAGTGGTGGCCTTGAGTTTGGTGGCGAGATTGACCAGCGTGACACCACCGCCTGGGACGATGCCTTCAGAAAGAGCAGCTTTAGTAGCGGCGACAGCATCATCAACACGGAATTTCTTTTCGTCGATTTCGGTTTCGGTGACACCACCGACTTTGATGACGGCGACCTTACCGAGTAGGGCAGCAGCGCGTTTTGCTAATTCCTCGCGTTCATAATTAGAACCAGCGAGCTTGGCTTGGGACTTGATGAGGTCGATGCGGGCCTTGACATCGGTGGCCGAGCCAGCGCCTTTAATGATGGTGGTTTCATCTTTAGTGGCGATAATTTTGGCGGCGGAACCGAGGACTTCTAGGCCAACTTCTTCAATTTTGAGGCCTTGGTCGGCGGAGACCACGGTGGCGTTGGTGAGGATAGCAATATCTTGCATAATTTCTTTGCGGCGGTCGCCAAAAGAGGGGGCTTTTAAGACGAGAGAATTGAAGACGCCTTTGAGTTTATTAAGAACTAATAGTGAAAGGGCTTCGCCTTCGACGTCTTCAGCGATAATGACGAGATCTTTTTGACCGGCAGTAGCGCATTTTTCTAAGATAGGGAGGATGTCTCCGGCGGCAGAGAGCTTTTTGTCGGTAATGAAGATAGAAGGCTTAGTGAAAATAGCTTCTTGGCGATTAACATCGGTGACGAAGAAGGGGCTGGAGAAGCCTTTATCATAGGAAAAACCCTCGACGATTTCCTGCTCCATTTCTAGGCTTTGGCCGGCTTCTACGGTAACGATGCCGTCTTTGCCGATTTTGCTGATAACTTCGGCGATGAGCTCACCGATAGCTTGGTCGCCAGCAGAGATGGTGGCAACGTCAGCGACTTTTTGATGGTCGCCGGAGATTTGCTCGGCAGACTGATTGACGCCCTTGACGATTTCGGCGCCAGCTTGTTCGATTTCTTTACGGAGCTCCATGGGATTAACGCCGGCGGCGATGAGTTTGTTGGCTTCGCTTAAGATGTTGTAGGTGAGGACGGTGACAGTAGTGGTACCATCGCCAGCAGATTTATTGAGTTTTTCGGCGGCAGTTTTGATGAGTTTAGCGCCGATGGATTCGCCGAGATTATCCTCGGTGGAGCCAAGATCGACGGCTTCAGCGACGGTGACACCGTCATGGGTGATAACTGGGGCGCCGTAGGGTTTTTCGATGATGACATTTTGGCCTTTGGGACCAAAAGTGACCTTGACGGCGTCGTAGAGTTGTTTGGCGCCAGAGAGGACTTTGTCTCTAGCTTCAGAATTGTAAAAGATTTTTTTCATAGTTTTCCTTTCTTATGCGATGATGGCTAAAACATCTTCTTCTTTAACGATAATGTAGTCGGTGTGGTCGAGGTTGAGTTCAGTGGCGGAGTATTCTTTGAAGATAATTTTATCGCCTTTTTTGACGGATTTTACTTCGGGGCCAACTGACTCTACGACAGCATAGGCTGGTGCCTCTTTGGCATCGCCAAGCAAAATACCAGAGGCGGTTTGAGTTTTAGCCTCGGCTTTTTTGGCAACAACGCGGTCTTTAAGTGGTTTTAAAGTCATAATTTTTCTCCTTTTACTCTAGTATAACGAAAAAATTAGCANTGTCAAGTGGAGAGTGCCAACTAGCTGATGGTAAAGTGTTATGATACGATAGAGGTATGGAAAATACAGGTGAAAAAATGCGGGTGGAACAGGAAGCAACAGAGTGGGATGAGTTGGCAGAGGTGCAATTTAAGGAAAGGGCGGAGAAGATAGAAAGATTAGGTGAATTGGGTGCGGAATATCGGCAGATAGAAGAGGATTTTAGAGAGGATTGGGCAAAAAAACAGGATAAATATCAGGAGGAGCCAGAAAAACAGAAAAAATATAAGAGGTTTTTGATTAGAAAACATGAATTGGGAGCACGGATTAATCGAGCCGAGGCCAAGGTAGCAGCGAGAGGTATGGAGCAATATCAAATACTAGAGCTGGATCAAATTGCCACCAGGGAGGATGTAGAAAATAGTATAGAAGTTGCGAGTGCGGAGCTGTATGGAGATAGGCTGAAGGATTTAAGAGAGGCGATGGGTGAGGAGCCAGATGAGGAATTAAAACAAAGGCGACTAGAGCGTCTGAATAGGACTTTAGGGTTGGTGGAGGAACATATTTATTACAAGTACAGAGAGAATCGTCGGATGGATGCTAATGAGGCGCGACAATATGAACGAGGTAGAACCGCGGCACATAATGAAATGGTAAAGCAGTTGAACTGGATGAATGAAATGGCGGAAAATTATGAGGTGGAGAGGATGACTTGTCGGGATTTTGTAACTTCGGAAGGTTATGATCAAAGTAAGGATGTCGGTGGGCGAGTGGGAGAAAGAATGAAGGTGGATCGGTCGATGGTGGAGAGATTTTTTAGCAAAGCCTATAAACATCAGGTGAATAGGCTGATAAAGAAGCTGGAGCGAACAAGAGATTTTTATTGACATTTTTAGTGAAGTGTGATATAATTAAAGAGTCTATCATTTGTTTTTGAAAAGAAAGAAATGGGGTGTGTATGGATGAACTTTGAAGGAATTCAAAAAGCTTTGAAATCCCAAAAATTTAAGGAAATTCGAGAATATATTGAGGGTATGCCGAAGGAGGATTTTATGGGATTACAAGAGGTGACTAAGCGGCTAGAGTGGGCAGCAGTCGTAGAAGAGCGTGATACCGCTGAGGACAGAGAGGAAGTAAGAAAAGCATTACGGAGGCATGGGGTGCCGGATAAGTATTTAGACGGCACGGATGAAGACGGCACGGATGAGTTGCGATATTTGGTGGCTCGGATAACCGAAAGAACACTTGAGATAAGATAAAATCAATTCCTTTTCCCTTCAATTCCCTTCCCCTTACAAATAGTACATTAGAGATAGACGTTAATGGCCCGAAAGGGCCATTTTTTATAGTATAATTTGCGGTGATGGAAGAAATACGGATAGAACGGCTGATTCCGGGCGGACAGGCCTTGGCGACGCTCTCAAGCGGTAAAAAGGCCATGTTTTGGGGGGCTCTGCCGGGTGAGGTGGTGAAGAAATATCGAGTAATGAGAGAGAAGGCGCACTTCGTGGAGGCAGTGGCGGAAGAGGTGGATAACTTGAGCGAACATCGGGTGGCGCCGCGAGATGAGATATATTTGGCGACTTCACCGTGGCAGATAATGGATTTTGACTATGAAATGAAGCAAAAGGCAGAGCTTTTGGTGGAGAGCTTTCGGCAGGCGGGGGTGGTGGTGCCATTACCTCTGATAGAGACAGATGGCCAAGAGTATTTTTATCGAAATAAAATGGAATACTCGCTGTATTTTAATAAGGAGTTGGAACGGATACAGCTAGCGTTTCATGGGCGGGGGTCGCATCGGAAAATTCCGGTGATGCAGTCTTCTCTGGAGAGAAGGGAGATTTGGGCACAGGCGGAAGCGGTGGTGGGTGAGCTGAATGAGCGGGGCGAAGAAGCGAGAAAGTATCAGTCGCTGGTGCTGAGGTGTAATCAGCGGGGTGAGGTGAGTGGTGGGTTGCTAGAGAAGGGTAAGCCGCATCCAGTATTTGAGCAGTTGGAAGATGAGATTATGGGGCGGAAATATACTTATTCGCCGAATGGGTTTTTCCAGGTTAATTTACCGGTGTATGAGATGGCTTTAGCCGAGATGGCAAAGTGGGTGAGAACAGAGAAAGTGTTGGATTTATATGCAGGGGTGGGGACGATTAGTCTGTCGGTGGCGAGGGGTCGACAGGTGAGGTTGGTGGAGTGTAATAAGGCGGCTTACAGGGAGCTGGAGCGAAATTGTCAGGTACAGAGGGGGCTTGGAGGTGATTTGCAGTTTCCGCAGGCGGTGTTGGCGAAATCTGAAGAGGTGTTGGAGTTGATTGAGCCAGGTGTGACGGTGATTGTCGATCCACCGCGGGCAGGGTGCGAGAGGCGGTTACTGGAGCGGATTTTAGAGGTGGAGCCAGAGGTGGTGATCTATTTATCCTGTAATCCGGCCACACAGGCGCGCGACGTGGCAAGATTACAGAGTAAATATATCATATCTGATATAAAAGGTTTTAATTTCTTTCCTAAGACGACACATTTAGAGAGTTTAGTAGTGTTGAATATATCACGAGGCAAATAATTAGAGGGCGAGTTTTTGGGCTAGTTCGGCCATTTCCTGGTCGGTGAGGGGAGTTTGGGGGTTGGAGTACCAATGGGGGTCTAGAGGCATCAGATGGACGTGAGCGTGCGGGACGTCGGTGCCGATAACTTTCATAATAATGCGCTTGCCGGTGATTTTTTCGAAGTGAAGGGCGAGCTTTTTGACGGTTTTCATGAGAGCGAGATAGTCTGCCTCTGGTAGTTCGTAGACTTTGTCGTAGCCGACTTTGGGGATAACGAGGGTGTGGCCGGGCACTTCGGGGTTGATATCTAAGAAGGCGAGAGTTTTGTCGTCCTCGTAGATCTTGTAGCAGGGGAGCTCCCCAGCGATAATTTTGGCAAATACGGTACTCATAATAATCTCCTTTTTGGCGGAAGCGAGAGGATTCGAACCTCCGAGACGGTCGCCCGCCCACACGATTTCGAGTCGTGCGCCTTCAACCACTCGGCCACGCTTCCATTACTATCTTAACATAAGAGAGCTATTTATTAGAGAAGAATTGTCGGAGTTTTTTGAGGAGTTGAGATTGGTGGGTGCTTCGGTGGTGGTTTGGAGTAATAGGGGTGGGGTTGGTGGGTTTCTTGGTGGATTTTTGAGAGAAAGTAGCGTCGGTGTCGTCCATAAAGGCGGCTTGCTGATAGGAGCCAGTGAGGCCGGCGCTGTTGCTGCCTGGATAGAGGGGGTTGATGGGTTGCTTCATAAACTCTATTATGGGGGATTTGGGGATTTTTTCAAGGGAGGAGTTTTTAGATTGACATTTTTAGTGAAGTGTGATATAATTAAAGGGTTAACTATTGGGCTTGGTTATGGTACTTTAACTTATTATTCAATTAATCTGGTCGTTTTTGCCCTATCTATCTAGCTAGTTGAGGTAGGTAGTTAGGGCAAAAGCGAAGTTTGCCCAAAAATAAAGAATTTTTATTAGGAGGCAAACAAGATGATTTTTAAAGTGAGTTTTGAAGTCACACCCCAAGAGGCTATATGTGCAGGATGGCGTAAATTGGCAGAGATGGCAATGAATAGGCTTTTTCTTGCGGCGCGAGGGCTGGTTTTTATGCAAATTGAGCGATACCGTGGGGGACTATTCTTAATAGACAGGAATAGGTATCTATATGTGGAGAATGAAGGATATTGTAAGAGTGATATGAAGGATGGGCAGTTTTTTAGTGATGAAGATGCGCTGAAGGAAGTTTTCAGTAGGGATGGTTGGACTTTTAGAGAGATAAACTATCCAGATGGTTATTTGCTAAAAGTTGAGCTTCCTGGACGAACTGGATGTTTAAAGATAAGGTTGGCTGAATTAAGTGCAGGATATACGGTGTATTTAGTAGAGTATAAAGATAAAAACGAGGATACAATTACTGTATGTGTGATGGGCGAGGGGGAAGAAAAAGAGATTAACTTAGAGCTTGAAAGGATTTCGGCCGAGGCAGGGGGAAGGCGTTTTATTAGAAGGATAGACTATAGGGATATTGTGGCTTCCGGAGAATTAGTTTTGGCGGAGCGTCTGATAGTTGAGGGCGCTGAGTTTGTAGAAGAAGCGAAAAATATATTAAGACCGGAATAATTAGAAGAAAGTGGTAGACAACTAATTGTTAAATCTGAAATTTAAGGGGGTAAATAAGATGATTGATTCGGTAGCTTCAATTGAAGACATAATACTTATAGCAAAGAATGAACTAGTCGTAGCAGCGGCCACTAAGATGTTTTTACCGGCGCGAGCCTTTCTTTTAAGGAAGGTTAAAGGTGCATGGCCTATAGAAGGCTGGGTAAACCGGGAAAGACTTATTAGCGGTAATGGTCCTGATGTGTGGTTTGAAAAAAGAGGTAAAGAGTCAGGAGAGATACTCAATGAAGTCTTGGATGGTCAATGGGCCATAGAAGAAGTTGGGTGTTTTTCTGGAAACGGAGAAGATGTCTTGTTGGAAATTAAATTTCCTACCAATCAAACTCTAACCATAGGGCTTCAAGAACAGTCCTTAGATGAAAACAAGACGGGATATAATGTGCTTTCGGTAAAATATATGGACCCGATTGGGCATAGCATCAGAGTCGTTTGTGTGAATGAAATAATCAGAATAGAGGTCTATCAGATGCAGGATAGATGTAAGATGAATATTGCACGGGATGAAAATATTATTATTGATGCAAGAGTAGAGCGAGCAGAGGAGTTAATGACGGAAGCAACTAAGCTGCTGCATGGATTATTGCGAAGCAATGATATTGATTGGTGAGATAATTGAATAATAAGAAAAACGGTGCGAAGGCGCCGTTTTTTCATGCTGATTTGATGATTGGTATGCCCGGCAGGATTTGAACCTACGACCTTTAGATCCGCAATCTAACGCTCTATCCAAGCTGAGCTACGGGCACAAATGTGGACGTTTTCGCGGATTGCTCCGCTTTAAAAACATCCACCTAGAAATGAAATGAGCATCACGATAAACGTGACAGATGTATTATAGCATATCCTCTCGAAATGTAGTATAATAAAGATATGAAAAAGAAAGCACCACCCACCTCTAAGCAAAAAAATGATAAAATCAAAAATTTAAAGACGAAAGTTCAAAAAACTAAGGTTAAGTTGCTAAGTGCGTATTATGGTAATCCGGTTAAGGATATGAGGTTGATTTGCATTACTGGTACTACAGGGAAGGTAGAAGTAGCGCATTATGTGCATGGGATTTTGAAGGCGGCGGGTCATCATGTGGCGGTGCTGGCTTCGGAGAAGGCTTTTAGGGTAGGAGTATTACATAAGTTCTTTTCAGATGCATGGCGGGCGGGAGCGTCGCATGTGGTGGTGACGGCGCCGGCGGATTCGTTGAGAGATAATGTGTTCTTTGGGCTGCCAGTCTATGTGGCGGCGATGACGAATTTTGTGCCGGCTACTCTAGGTGCGCCGACAGCGGAGGAGTTTGTCTGTGATGAGAAGACTTTATTTGATATGAACCCAGAGATAGTGGTATTGAATCGTGATGATACGAACTATGAGGCATTTGAGGAATTTAAGGGGAGTTTTGATACCTTGACTTATGGGGCGAATAGGGATGCGACGTTACGGATTGAAAGCTCACAACTTTATAAGAAGGGGGCGGAGGCGACTTTGTCGTATGGGTCACTGCGGTGGACGGTGGCAACTTATGTGACGGGTGAGACAGCGGTGTCTTATATGGCAGCGGCGGCAGCAATTGCTTCGGCGTTGAAGATTTCTACAGAGGATATTGCAGAGGGGATTGCGAGTTACGAGCCAGAGGATATTTAGGGGGAATAGAGGCTTTTGAGGGGGGCTGGTTATTGGCGTTTGGGGTGTTTTTGAGATTTTTTGACTAATTGTTTAAGGAGTTTTTGGGTGACGATGAGGTCTTCGAAGTCGTGAGGGCCGTCTGCGCGCAAAATGGTCTTTTCGTGGCCTTTGCCAAGGATAAGCACCAAATCGCCCTTGTGGGCGGTCTGGAGGGCTTTAGCGATAGCTTTTTGACGGTCGAGGACAACGAAAAGGTCTTGGCTTAGAGTTTTACCGGCGGACTCGGCGCCTTTAACAAATTCAGCGGCGATTTTTTCGGGGTTTTCATCGCGAGAGTCGTCTTCGGTGATAATGACGACGTCACTGTGTTGGGCGAGAATTTGGCCGCGGGTGGCTCGAGTGGACTCATCACGGCGACCGGCGCCCCCGTGAACAGAGATGATGCGACCAGAGTGGTTTTTGACGGAATCGAAGACTTTTTGGATGGCATCTGGGGTGTGAGCATAATCAACAATTACTTCAAAGGGTTGACCGCAATCGAGACGGTTCATGCGACCCTCTATGGCGTCGAGATCGAGAAAGCCCTGTTGGATGGTTTGTTTAGCTAATCCGAGTTTTTCGCCGACACAGATGGCGGCAAGCGAGTTGTAGATATTGAATTCGCCGGGGAGGTGGAGTTTGAAGTTGGTGTTTTGGTAATTGTAGGTGACACCAGAGGTGGAGAGCTTAATGTTGGTGGCGCGGACAGTTCCCTGCTTGATACCGTAGGTGATGTGGGAGGAGCTGGCGCGCTTAAACCAAGAGGCAGAGGGGTCGTCGGCATTGATAACATTGAAGTCGGCTTGTTTGAAAAGTCGGCATTTAGTGGCGCGATAATTAGCAAAAGTGCGGTGATAGTCGAGATGGTCGTGAGTGAGGTTGGTAAAGACAGCGATTTCAATAGGGATGCCGAGAGTGCGGAATTGAGCGATGGCGTGTGAGGTGACTTCTAGGACAAGGAATTCGGCGCCAGAGTCAGCGATAGTGCGAATGCGGCGGTTAAGAGTGAAGGCATCTACGGTGGTCATGTGTTCGTATTGGGGGTGAAGTTGCTCGGTACCCCAGGCAACAGTAGTCATGAGGCCAGTTTTGAAACCAGCGGTACGGAGCATTTGCCAGATGATGAAGCAAGTGCTGGTTTTGCCATTGGTGCCGGTAACAGCGATGACGCGGAGTTTTCGGCTAGGAAAACCATAAATTAATCTGGCGAGCCAAGATTTTATGAAATGATAGGGGAGAACAGCGCGATTATAGAGAGGTAGGCTTTTGAGTTTACTAAGCATAAATTTATTTTAGCATATAATTGGGGGCAAGATGCGGTGGTGGAAAAATAGGCGTCATCATAAGACAGAAAAGAAGTTGGCACGGGCGTTAAGGAAAATTATAGAGAGGCGAATTTGGACTTTAAGCGTGCGGGTGGCGCAGATTTGTCGGAAAGCGGGGGTGTCCAGGGCGACTTTTTATCGGCATTATAGGGGTATTGATGGTATGATGAGGCAGAAAAGTAGGGCAATTAAGGCGGATTATAGGAGGTTATTAAGGGAGCTGAAGAAGCCGAATGGGCGAGGAATATGGGGCCAGACGCTGGTGTTTATTTATCAGAATCGGGAGTTTTTCTTGGTGGAGATGAGGCGGAAAAATGTGGGGGTGCTAATAGAGATGATTGAGGAGATGAAGGAGAGATTTCATCAAGAATGGCTGGAATGTGATGAGGTGTTGATACGGGATTTGGTGCAAATTTATACGCATGGAGTGATAGGGGTGCTATTGGCGTGGGGTGAGGAGGAGCTACAGCTTGATAAACTGGAGCGATATTTAGGGCCGATTAGGTGGTTAACCGAGACAGTAGAGCGGAAATTGATGCGGGCTAGCCAAAGTGTGAATAAAGTGGTAAAATAGCGGGGTTAATGAGCCGTAGCCAAGTGGTAAGGCACTGGGTTTTGGTCCCAGTATGCGTAGGTTCGAATCCTACCGGCTCAGCCAAGATTAGATAAGAGAGACCTGTGTGGTCTTTTTTGTTTTTTTGGGCTTGGGGTTTTTGTGGGGCTTTATGGGCTTTGCGGGTGAAACTGCTAATGGTAAGCGTAATTTATGGTATGATAAAAGTATGAAATTCACGAGTACTTATGAACCGGGGGAGTTTGAAACGGATATTTATGCGGCTTGGGAAGCGAGTGGGGCGTTTCGGCCAAGAATTATTCAATATGATAGCAAAGAGGTGCATACAGATGAGGCCTATTCCCTGGTGATGCCACCCCCGAATGCGAATGGGGATTTACATATTGGGCATGGCTTGACGATTGCATTAGAGGATAGTTTGGCGCGCTATTATCGGTTGAGGGGTAAATCAACTTGGTATATACCAGGGGCGGATCATGCGGGTTTTGAGACCTGGGTGGTGTATGAGAAGGAATTAGAGAAACAGGGGCGGTCGCGGTTTGAGTTTACTAGAGATGAGTTGTATGCTGGGGTGTGGCGATTTGTGCAAGAACAGAGGGGAAATATGGAAGTGCAGGTGCGGGCGTTGGGGGCGAGCGCTTCGTGGCAGGATTTGACCTTTACTCTAGATGAGAATGTAATTGATTTGGTGTATAAGACTTTTGAAAAAATGTGGCAGGATGGGATGATTTACAGGGGTGAGAAGTTGGTGAATTTTTGCACCAAGCATCAGACGGCGTTTGCGGATATAGAGGTGGTGTATAAGGATGAAGAGGGTACTTTGTGGGAGATAGCTTATCCGTATGAGGGGGGTGAAATTGTGGTGTCGACCACGCGACCAGAGACGATGCTAGGTGATGTGGCGGTGGCGGTGAACCCGAAAGATAAGCGGTATCGTTCCCTACTGGGGCGAAAGGTGAAGTTGCCGTTGACAGATAGGGAGATTCCGGTAATTGCGGATGAGTATGCTGAGATGGATTATGGTACAGGGGTGGTGAAGATTACGCCGGCACATGATTTTGGTGATTTTGAGGTGGCGGAGCGACATCAGTTGCCGAGGATTGCGGTGATTGGTGAAGATGGGAAAATGAATAGCGCGGCAGGGGCGGAATTTGAGGGGATGAGTGTGCTGGAATGCCGAAAAGAGGTGCTAAAGAGGTTGAAAAAAGAGGGGTTGTTGGTAGGCGAGAAAGAGATTCAGCATGCGGTGGCGCATTGTTATAAGTGCGGGACAGTGATTGAGCCGATGCTGAAGGAGCAGTGGTTTATAGACGTGGAGAAGTTAGCGAAGCTGGCGATTGAGCGTCTAGAGAAAGATGAGATTAAGTTCTTCCCAGAGAGCAAGAAACAGGTTTTGATTAATTACTTAAAGGGGTTGAAGGACTGGAATATTTCGCGACAGATTCCGTGGGGGATTGCGATACCGATGTTTAGAAAGGTAGTAGAGGATGCACCAGAGGCGCCAGATTGGATTTTTGATCGAAGAGTGAATTTACCAGAGATAGAGGTGGGGGGAGTGCGCTATCAGCGAGATAATGATACTTTTGATACTTGGTTTTCGTCGGCGCATTGGCCAATTGTGTGTACGAATTGGCAGGAGAGTGTAGAGAACCCTTATTATCCGTTAAACGTGATGGAGACAGGGGTGGACATCTTGTTTGCATGGGTGGCGCGGATGATTATGATGGGGGTGTATGTGACAGGTGAAGTTCCCTTTCGAGAGGTGTATTTACATGGGTTGGTGCTAGATGAGCACGGCAAGAAGATGAGTAAATCTAAGGGAAATGTGATTAATCCGATGATGTTGGTGGCAAAACATGGTTCGGATGCGTTTAGGTTGGGGATTTTAAGGGGTCGTTCGGCGGGGATGAACCAGGCTTTTTCAGAGGCGACGGTGGTGGCAGGGCGGAATTTGTGTAATAAGTTATGGAATATTTCAAGATATGTACAGGGGGTGGTTGATGGGGCGACAGCGGAGGACTTAGAGGCGGAGCATGAGACGGATAATATGGGTGAAGACTGGATTTGTCGGGAGTTGAATCGTTGTCGGGAAAGAATTGAATCTAGTATGAAGGAATATCGATTTTCCGAGGCGGTAGAGGTGATTTATACGACGATTTGGGATAAATATGCGGATTGGTTTTTGGAAAGTCAGAAGTTACATGGTAATGTGGCGCTGATTCGGAAGACTTTTAAGATGTTACTGGTGATGCTGCATCCGTTTGCGCCTTTTGTGACAGAGGCGATTTGGCAGAATCTGTCGTTTACAGAGGGGATGTTGATTAATGAAAAGTGGCCGGAAGAGTTGGAATTTGATGAGATTTCGGCGGAGAATTTTGAGCAGTTGATGGCGGTCGTGACAGGGGTAAGAGCGACTTTATCGGCGATACCTGGAAATGAGCGATGGGATGTAATTTATGGTAATGATTCCCTGGTGGCAGATAATGCGGAATTGATTATTCAGTTAGCGCGAGTGAAGGTGTATTCTTCGGAGGGGCAGCCGAGAGGGATTCGGTTGGCATTGCCAAATCGAGAGGTGTATTTAGATGTACCAGAAGAGGTGGTGGTATCTTATAAGGATGCCTTGGTGGAACGAATTTTGGCGGTGGGTAAGGAGTTGAATTTGTTGAACGCGCGGATGATGAATCCGCGATATGTGGAGAAGGCACCGGCAAAATTGGTGAAAGAGACTAGAGAGCAGATTGAAGAGAAAGAGATGTTGATTGCGAAGTTGAAGCGAGAGTTAGAGGTGATTAAGTAGGGGGTGGGGGTGTTTGTGGTGGGTTGTTTGTGGCGGGGTTTTGGTTAACAGGGGTGGATAAGGGGTGGGGAGTAACAGGGGTCGGGGCATGAAAAATCCCCAACTAGGGTGTGGTTGGGGATAATAAGTAGATAGGTCACTGTATTAATCGTCTAGTCTTGTTGCTAGGATGAAGTTTTCAGGATCCCAAAATTCATGATCACCTTTTTTATGTGGGATGACTCCTATATCGGCGAGAGGCCAGGTATGGAAGGCAAAATCGCGAGTATGTTTGCTGATTATTACGACTCTCATCATTTGGCGTTCAGGGTAAAGATTGGTGATCACAGCTGAGCTATTATTAAAAAGTTGTCCCTTAATGTTGTAACGATAAACTGTTTTACCGGTTTCGATATCGGCTAAATTTAAACTGTTTTTATGGAGTGGGCTTCTTTCTGGTAGGGGTAATAGTTCGCCGGAAACTTGAATAACGATATTCTTCTGATGGTTGTAGCGGATAAAGCTTTTGTTTTTTTCGGGCTCACAAGACACCTCGATTTTCGCTCCTTTACGAGTGGCGGTGCCACGAGTTCGGATAAAAAACTCTTTGCTACTTGGGACGTTTAAAATATTAGGGAACTTTCCGTTAGGTCTGGCCGCTATGAATCTAAGTTTTGCTGGACTATCTCCATGAAAATGAATTCTAATTCCATCCGGATCGAAAACTGCTCTTTGAATTTCCATATTCCATTCTTCAAGACCTGTGACTATAATTTTTAGCCACCCTATTTTATAAGTGAGCATTTGTCTTCCTCCTAATTCTGTAATTTCCGCAACTGGTGTGATCTATCTTCCACACAAGATGAGGTTTTATCCCTGATTGAGGTTTTGGTGCTCAGGAGTAAAATCTCATCTTGTGAGTAACTACTTATTTTGAAGGTGCACATGGGTAATTTCCCCCATGAGACATAATATTATTGTAGCATACTTTGCGTAGGAAGTCAAGATAGGGGAAGTTGTGAAATGCAAAAAGATAGTGTTTTTGGAACACGTGAAATATTTTGCCTGAATAATGGTTATGTTATTTTTCGGTTGACAATCTAGAGAAATTATTGCATAACCATTATACCAGAGATAAAGCTCCTGGTTGCTTCCCAATTACGGCCCACTCGCGGTAATTGTTGATTCTAGTTTAGCGCAAGCGGGATGCTAAGTCAAGCGGTTGCTAATATACAGGTAAAGGATAGGTAGGGGAGGATGTAAATTGTGGAAAAGCATGAGCGGAATAGGGGCGTGGGAGTGTGATAGAATCGAGATATGGCGTTTATTAGAAAATTTAAAACGGGATCGGGCGCGACGGGGGTGCAGGTGTGCTGGAAGGAACAGGGGAGAGTGGTGCGGACGGAGCATGTGGGATCGGCGAACTCAGAGGTAGCGCTGAAAAAATTATTAAAAAAGGCGCAGGCGATTATGGATGAGGGAAAAGAGCCATTATTTAATTTGAAAAAATTTGATAAAAAATCGGAACAGTAGGTGGAAATTGGGGAATTAAGTGAGATTTAGGTGGTGTTGGGGCATTAGGAGCTGGCGCGGATTTTGCGGAGGCGAAGATTGATGGCGCGAAGGATGGAGTAGAAAAAATATTTGGGGCGATTTAAGATGATATCCCAGGTGCCGCAATAAGAGACGGGGTGGCCACCGAAGGATTTTTTGAAGGCGGTGAAGCCGGCCCAGGGGTGGTTTTTGGGGGCGTTTTCAGGGGCGATACCCCAGAAATTGAAGTTTTTGAGACCTTTTGACTTGGCGTCAAAGATAGCGCTGGTGAGGATGGCGACGGTGGCGGGAAGTTGTTTGTAGTGCATATTAGAGGCGGATTGCATGTAGTAGCGAGTATTGTGGTGGTCGAAAAACATAGCGGCGGCGATGACTTCGCCGTTTTTGGGTTCGGGATCAGGGGTGTAATCAGGGGTTTTGTGGTAGTGAGCGAGGTAAAGAGTGGTGAAGTCTTGGGCGAGCTGAGTTTTGAGATAATCAGCGGAAAAGAGAGTGATTTTTTTGATTTTGGCGAGGGGGCGTTGGAGGTTGACGAGATGCTTAATGTCGGCGGGGTTTTTGGAGGTGGTAATAGAGAGGCCGCGCTTTTTGATATTATGATAACAGGTGCGGGTGCCTTGAGAGAAATTTTTAATAAGAAGGTCGGTGTCAGGGGTGAGGTCAAGCAGCCAAGTGTCTTTGGGGTTTAAGTCTTTGGTTTTGTGGGCGCGGAGGTGTTTGAGGGTTTTGAGGTGGGTAAGATTAGTGGGTTCAACACGAATAAAAAAAGCCTTTTCTTGGCGTGCGAGGGTTTTCAGGGCTTGGTAGGCGATTTTAGGCGGAGTTTTGGGTGGGGTATAGGGGCCGTAGGGGAGATAAAGGTAGCTTCCTAGGGGAGTAGATTTTTTAATGGCGAGGTAGGTGAATTTGGGGGTTTGCTGGAAAAAGACAGTTTCGCCAGTGGCTTGGAGAAATTTTTGCCAAGCTTTGGTCTGCTGAAAGGGAGCGGTCATAAGGTGATTATAACATAAGAGTTTTGGGGAGTTTTCCACAGAGTTCTCCACAGGTCTGAACAGGGGTTGTGGAAAAGGAAAAGGGGCCCTATAAATAGGGCCCCCGACAACCGATTGTTGTCTAAGAAGGCGGTGGACACGGCTAATTGATGATGAAAAAAAGAATATTTTAGGGAGTTAAGTACAGATTTAGGAGCGAAAAAGCTAGAGTTTTGAAAAAATGAAAAAGACTAAAAGGACGCTGTTAAAGCGATCTAGAGTAACTGTAGCCGATAACACGGAGGATTGTGTTATGAAGCGGAAAAACTGTCTTGTTCCCGGTGTTTCCGGAATTGCGGCGCTGACTCATTCACCAATCGTGACCACTGCCTTGAAAAGAGCTTGCTTCACCTGTGAGTAGGTGTGACTTGAAGCATAGTTAAGCAACAGGGAACTATGCCGTGTTCTTAATTTAGCATATTTTTGATAAAAATGCAAGAGGGAGGGTGTTTGATAAAACAGTTTTGACGCTTATTCCGCTTATGTGTATAATAAGTATTGAAACTAGAAAGATTAAGGAGTGGTTTTCGTGGCGAGAAAGCTAAAATTTAAACGATTGAGGGTTAAGTTTGGCTTTTTGGCTTTGGCGGGCTTTTTATCGCTGGTCGGTGCCTCAACGGCTTTTAATACCAATCAATTGGCTTTGGCCGTATCACTTGATGAGCTTTCTAGCGTGAGTGGACCGACGACTGGTGGGGAAGAGATAATTATTACGGGTACGGAGTTTTTGCGGGACGAGAGAGTTAAACAAGTGGTGAATATTGGAGCTGCTGGGAATTATGCTTTAACTGAAGCTGGTAAGGTGTTTGCGTGGGGGCTTAATAATGAGTCTATTTTGACTAAAAAGACTAGTGATGAATTTATCACTACGCCACTAGATATAACAGATGATTTTGCTGGAGAAGTGATTGCAAGTTTTGCAACTGGAGTTGGTGAGCAAGGTAGAGTCTATGCCCTGACTGAGTCTGGTAAGCTATTAACATGGGGAAGTAATGCGTTCCCTTATGTATTGGAAGGGGTGATTCTTGGCGCATTGGGTATTGGTAATAGCGAAGATATTTATATTGATACACCTACTGATATGACAGGGCAGTTTGGGGGTGAAAGAATTAAACAGGTGTTTGCAAGCCCAGATGCAACTTATGTGATGACTGAGTCTGGTAAGATATTTACTTGGGGGTTGAATGGTTTTGGTATGTTGGGCATAGGGGATGCTGGCGATTTTTATGTTAGCACACCTACTGATATGACGACTCAGTTTGGTAGTGAGACGGTTACGGAAATATTCGGTGGACCAGGTACTACATTTGCCTTGACCGAGTCTGGCAAGGTGTTTGCATGGGGGCATAATTCAGAGGGAATTCTAGGGACAGGAAATATTGCGGATGAGTTTATCAGCACACCCACTGACATGACGGAACGATTTGGGGATGAAAGAATTAAACAGATTGCCGTGAGTTCTTTAACTCAAAGAGTTCACGCCGTTTCTGAATCTGGCAAGGTGTTTGCGTGGGGAGATAATGAATTTGGTCTTCTTGGAGCTGGGAATACTATTGACGATTTAATTACAGAGCCTACTGATATGACTGCTCAATTTGGTGGGGAAAAGATAGAGTTTATAGATTCTTCAGATTTACAAATAACTTATGCCGTTTCTGAGTCTGGCAAGGTGTTTGCGTGGGGGTATAATAAGTTTGGCATATTGGGTACGGGAGATACGGTTAATGATTATATTACTACGCCTACTGATATGACAACCCAGTTTAGTGGCGAGAAAATCAAAACGATAGATTACTTAGAAAAAGGTAACTGGGGTGGTAATTGGGTAAGAGCTGCGGCTTTAACTGAGACCGGTAAGGTGTTTATATGGGGTTTAAACATGGCTGATTGGAGTATGTTGGGTATTGGGAATATTACAGATGAGTTTATAGCTAATCCTACTGAAATGGTAGATCGGTTTTCTGGGTTAGCCAAGGATTTACCGCAAGTGACCCAGGTTTTCTTCGGCGATGTAGAGGCGACGGATTTTGAGATTTTGGATGCGAATAGGATTCGAGTGAAGGTGCCGGCACATGAAGCTGGTGCGGTACCAGTGACGATGCGGGGCTTGAGTGGAGGGATGATTAGTGGTAGTAGCAACTATACATATTTAGCGGGAGGTCAGGCAGGTCAGGAAGGTAGGGAAAATTTGACCCCACGGGCTGGCGCCCAGAATAAGCAAACTATGATATCTGTGATCCCAGTATATTCACTACATATATTTGTAGGGATAAGTGTAATGATGGGAGTTGTTTTGCGCGGTAGGTTTAGGAAATCACGGAGCGAGGGGAAATATTGAGGCGGTAGGGGTCGGTGGGGGTAATGCCAGATTTTATTTCGTAGAAAGCGGCAGCGGCGACCATGGCGGCGTTGTCGCCGGAGAGACTGGGGTCGGGGAAGAAGATGGGTAGTTTGTCTTGGAAAGTTTTGTTGGTTTGTTGGCGGAGTAGCTGATTGGCGGCGACGCCACCGGCGAAGACGAGAGATTTGGTATTGGGATGGGCTTCGAGAGCGGTGGAAAGTTTGGCGAGTAAAATATTTACAGCGGTGGACTGGAAAGAGGCGGCAAAATCGGCAACCTGAGTGGGAGTGAGATGGTTTTTGAGGTCGGTGCTGGGGTGAGAGATGGGGAGGCCGAGTTCGGTCTGGACGGCGCGGAGCACGGCAGTTTTGAGGCCGGAAAAGGAAAAATCAAGGTTTGTGACTTGGGGGTGGGGGAGAGGGTATTTGGTGGGGTTGCCGGACTTAGCAGCTTCGGCGATGGCGGGTCCGCCAGGGTAGGGGAGGCCGAGAATTTTGGCGACCTTGTCAAAGCATTCGCCGACTGCATCATCTAGAGTGGTGCCAATGATTTGGAAATCATGGTGTTTGTGCATATAGATAATTTGGGTGTGGCCACCGGAAATCACTAGGGCGAGAAGAGGGAAGATGGGTGGGTTTTGAGCCTCGAGCCAGTTAGCATAGATGTGAGATTTGAGATGGTGAATGGGGTAGAGGGGTTTTTGATGTAAGATGGCAAGAGTGCGTGCGGTGAGAGTGCCAACAAGTAGAGAGCCTAGTAATCCAGGGGTATGAGTGACGGCAATGGCGTCTAGGTCGCTCCAGGTGTACTCAGAGTCTTTTAGCGCTTTATCAATAACGGGTAAAATGGTTTCTAGGTGAGAGCGGGCGGCGATTTCGGGAATTACGCCACCGTAAGCAGCAAAAATATCAATTTGGGAGACGACTGTGTTGCTAAGAATAGTTTGGCCGTTTTCGACAATAGCGGCGGCAGTCTCGTCACAGGAAGTTTCAATGCCGAGAATTTTCATGATTGATGAAGCTGATAGTGATGAGTTTGACAATTATCCAAGCGCCAGCTGGTGAAGTCGGTATCTTCATCGTGGCCAGTAATGGTGAAGTGAAGAGCTTTTAAAAAACCACCGTGGCTGGCGACGAGTACAGTTTTGGCAGTGAGGGTTTGAAGGAATTGTAGGAATTTTTGAGCGCGGCCCACCATTTGTTCTAAAGTTTCAAAATTAGGGTCTTGATAAACTGTATCGGAGGCCCAGATAGATAAGATGATTTTTTGATTGGCAATAGTGCCTTCGAGTTGGCCGAAATTACGTTCAACTAGAAGATGATTATAAATAATGGGGCAGCGGTCGGAGCAGATAATTTCAGCAGTCTGGGCAGCGCGCTGCAGGGGAGAGGCAATACAGAGGTCGAAAGGGATGTTTCTTAATTGTTCTTTGGCGGCTTGAGCCTGTTTGATACCGGTGGCATTTAGAGGAATATCAGAATGGCCCTGGAAGCGTTTTTTGATATTCCAATCAGTTTGACCGTGACGGATGACGTAGAGGTTCATAACAACTCCTTTAACGATAATATTTGAGGGAATCAATGGGGTTTTTGTGCGCGGCTTTGAGGGCTGGATAAAGACCGAAGAAGACACCGACGAGTAGGCTGGTGCCAATAGTGACCAGGAGAATTTCTAGACTAATGAAGGGCGCGAATGGAGAGATGGTGGAAATAAAGAAAGCGATGATGTAGGCGAGAATCAGGCCGAAAAAGCCACCGAGAAGTGAGAGGATGAGAGCCTCGAAGAGGAATTGGAGAAGGATTTGACTACTGGAGGCGCCAACGGCTTTACGGATGCCGATTTCGTGAGTGCGTTCGGAGACAGAAACGAGCATGATATTCATGACGCCGATGCCACCGACAATTAGGGAAACACCAGCAACTAACGTCAGGATGTTGGTCATAATGGAGAAGAGGGAATTGGCTGGGTGGGTGATGTTTTCGCCGGCGAGGACGGAGAAGTTACTGTCACCGGATTTTTCGGCTTGAAGGGTGGAAGTGATAGTTTCGACGGTGTCCGCTACGGCATTAGTGGTGGTAACTTTAACATTAATTTGTTGGATTTGGAGATTGGAGCTAATTTCGGAGAGGAAGTCGGCGTTGACGATCATGGCGTTATCTAGGTCTACATTGTTAAAATTGACGGGGTCTTCAGTTTTGGCTAAAACGCCGACAATAGCAAAGCGTTCGCCGAAGAGATTAAAGGTTTTACCAGCGGATTCTGGGGTGTTGAAAAGTGTGAGTGAAAGATTGTGGCCAATGACAGCGGTATTTTTTTGGAAATTTGAAGCAAAGAAAGAGCCAGCTTGCAAGGGAAGAGTTTGAATAGTGGCAAAGTCGGGATTGGTGCCGAGAACGGTGGCAGATTGAACGGAATTATCTCCAGATGTGATGGTATTGGTGGCAACGGCGATGGGGGCGACAGCGGCGATGTTGGGGAGCTCTTTGATAGCCTCGACATCTTTTAAAGTGAGATTGCTTTTAAGGTATTGATTAGATGAGGCAAGATTTTCTACGATGTTAGTAACGGGGTCTTTATGAGTGGTGGGGCGAATGACGATGAGGTCAGCGCCGACGTTTTTGATTTGGTCGGCAACGAGATTTTTAATACTACCAGTGAAGGAAAGAATGAGAATAATGCTGGCGATACCAATAGAAATACCGAGGCAGGTAAGAAAGGAACGGGTGCGATTTTGACGGAGAGAAGTTTTGGCGAGTTGGTAGTGAGTGACAAGTAGGAGGGACATTATTTTTTACCTTTCTTTTTTGAGGCTTTGGTAGTTTTTTGAGTTTTGGAGGATTTTTTTGAGGATTTTTCGGTGGCTTTTTGGGATTTAGATTTTTTAGCGGAAGATGGAGTTTTTGATGCCTTCTTAGGGGTGGATGGTTTATCGGACTTTGATTTTGTAGCAGTGGGCGGGGTTTCAGGGTCTTTTTTGGGTTCGGGCTCTTCCGTGCTAATTTCGAGCTTTTTGGCGGTATCAGGAGTGGTTTTAATGATGTTAACTGTCGGAGTTTTGCTCTGCGCTTCGTTAGATTTTTTAAGGGGTGATGGAGGAGTGGTGGGGGTGGTAGGTACGGGTTTTTGAGTCGCGTTGAGGGGTCTTTTAGTAAAGCGGATAGAGATAGGCTGGGGGAGGTCGTGATCAGCAACCTTTTTAATATCAGTATCAATATGGCCGTCCAGCATATGAATAACGCGAGTGGCGTAGGTGGTGAGGGCGGGGTTATGAGTGACCATAATAATGGTATTGCCCTCAGCGTGAATGTTACGGAGTTCTTCCATCACAATATGAGAAGAGCGGGAATCGAGATTGCCGGTGGGTTCGTCGGCGAGGATGATTTCTGGTTCAGCCACGATGGCGCGCGCAATGGCTACGCGCTGTTGTTGACCGCCAGAGAGTTGGCAGGGCATGTAGTATTCGCGTTCTTGAAGGTGGAAGCGCCCGAGAGTGGAGGAGGCCTGCTTGAGACGGTGGAGTTTAGAGTAGCCAGTATAAACTAAGGGTAGGGCGACGTTTTCAATCACTGGAAGAGTAGAGATGAGATTGAAATTCTGAAAGATAAAGCCAATTTTTTTGGCACGCAGTTTGGCTTGGGCGCGAGAGGAGATGCGCTCTACGGCTTGACCGTTAAGGTAGTAGTTACCTGAGGTAGACTTATCTAAGAGACCGATAATGTTGAGGAGAGTGGTTTTACCACAGCCAGAAGGCCCCATAATCATAATAAATTCGCCACGTTTGACGGTGAGATCGAAGTCTTTCAGGGCGAAAGATTCAGTATCGCCATAGCCGTAGCGCTTAGTGAGATTTTTCAGCTCAATTACAATATCTTCTTGCATCTTTAAAATTATAGCATAGTTGGAGGGTTTTTAATGAAGCTTGGAGGGATTTGGTTTTAGGATATTTAATTTGGGATTTGACAAAGCAAAAAAAGACAGTTACAATAGAATTAGCACTCGTTGACGTAGAGTGCTAGTAAGAATTAATAACGAAAGGAAGGAAAAAGTATGTCAGGACTAACACCATTTAACAGAAACAAAAGAACACCACGTGGAGTATGGTTTAATAATAATTTTTACGACAATATACTCGATGATTTCTTTGGTGACGGCTGGCCACTGAGTCGCGGTCTACAAAGGAACACCTTTAGGATTGACGTCCAAGAAACTGATAAGGAATATCTGATTGAGGCCGAGTTGCCAGGGATTAAAAAGAAGGATATTGATTTGGCGACTGAGGGGGATGAGCTATGTATCTATGTGAATTCTAAGGAGGAAATTGACGAAGAGAAGGCGGGGTATATTCACAAAGAACGTCGTGTGGGTTCGATGGCGCGAAGGATGCGCTTAGTCGATGCTGATTTAAAGAAAGCGAAAGCGGAATTGAAAGAGGGAATCTTGAAAGTGAAGGTTCCAAAGAAGCCTGAGACTGACGATTCACATAAAATCGATATTGCTGAGTAAATCAGTGTGAGGGAATCAAAGACCACCCGAGGAGGGTGGTTTTTGAATGGAGGGAGGTTTTCTAAATAATCTTGCTTTGCCATAAGGTTTATCTTGAAAGCATGTTACAATAAGCTTATGGAAAAATATTTTTACTTGTTGGGTGTGTTGTTGTGTGTGCCGCTTTGGTTGGCGATGTTTTTGAGAAGTAATCACCGTAGAGATATGGTGCTATTTGGGGTGATTTTTGGTTTGGCTGCTGTGATAATAGAATTTTTTTATGCCAGATTCGATTATTGGCATCCATCTCATATTATTCCTGGGGTTTATTTAGAAGATTTTTTATATGGTTTTATTTTTGGTGGGATTAGCACGGAGGTCGCGGAGTTTTTGATGGGAAAAGTTGATTCTAAGAAACCGACGCATCCAACTCGGGAGCAGTTTGTATTGATTTTTGGGTTTATAACTGTAGCTTGTTTTGTGATATTGGTTGAGATATTAAATTTAAATTCAATTTGGGCACATATTGTACCACCGTTATTGGTTGGTGTGACTGTGTCGTTGGTGCGACATGACTTGTTTAAGGTTTCGGTGGTGTCAGGATTGATGATAATGATATTGGCTTTTTTGATGCTGTCGGCTTTGAGGATAATTTTTACTACGCCAGTTTTTTATGAACATTGGCAGATGGATAATTTGCTGGGGATTTTTGTGTTGGGAATTCCTTTGGAAGAATTATTATTTGCTTTCGCGCTGGGTTTTGGGGCGGCGAATGTTTATGAATTTATTTCGGGACATTCACTGGTTGAAAAGCGTAAATCAAAAACTTTGCGTCGGTCGAAGAAATAAAAAAAGACTTAAGACCTCTTTTTATTATGATGGCGGAAGCGAGAGGATGTGGATGTCGCAAAGCTGCGCTTTGCTCCATTCGAACCTTGGGCTCGAACCCTCTACTTTTCCAGCTAGGAAAACAAAATAATAACTCTGGAGAGTTATTATTTTATTTTCTGGCGGAAGCGAGAGGATTCGAACCTCCGGAACGGTTGCCCGCTCACACGCTTTCCAAGCGTGCGCCTTCAACCACTCGGCCACACTTCCAGTACTCCTAATTATATCATAAAATTTGCAAAAAAATAGGGTGGCAATGAAAATGTTTGTGCTATAATGGGAGGTAAGTAAGGTGTGGGAGAACAGGAGGTCCACACAGTGAAAAACAAACAATGTAAATATATCTTTGTGACGGGCGGGGTGCTTTCTGGTGTGGGCAAGGGTATTACAGCGGCGAGCTTAGGGGCGATTATTAAAGCCAAGGGCTATAATGTGACAATCCAGAAGTGCGATCCGTACCTTAATGTGGATGCGAGGTGGATTGACCCAACGGAGCATGGGGAGCGTTTTGTGACACATGATGGGGCGGTAACGGATTTAGATTTGGGGCATTATGAAAGGTTCTTGGATATAGAGACTAATAAATATTCTACAGCCCTTGCAGGGTCGATTTATAAGGAATTGATAGATAGGGAAAGAGGTGGGGGATTTAATGGTAAGACGGTGCAGGTAATGCCGCATTTTACGGATTTGGTGCAAGCGCGGATTGAGCGTAGTAGTCGAGGGAGCGATGTGCATATTGTGGAGATTGGTGGGACGGTGGGAGATTACGAAAGTTTGGCTTTTGTGGAAGCGATTAGATTGTTTGGCAATCGAGTGGGACGGAAAAATTGCTTATATATAAATGTAGTTTATGTGCCGTGGATTAATACATCTAAGGAGTTGAAGACTAAACCAGCACAGAATGCACTGAAGGATTTAAGGGGGTTTGGGATTATTCCAGATGTGGTGTGTGTGCGAACAGAAAAACCAGCGCCTAGAGAAATTTGTGAAAAGATTGCGGTGTTTTCGGGGATTTCGAGTAATGCAGTAGTGAATTTGCCAGACACTGAATCGGTGTATGATGTGCCGTTTAATGTTTTGAAGTCGGGAGTGTTGAATATTTTGAATGAATTTTTGGGGGATAGACGAGAGCCAGATATGTCGAAATGGCAGGAGTTTAGTGAATGTAGAGCGAAAAAATATCGTAAGACTGTAAGGGTGGGGTTGGTGGCTAAGGATGAGGGAAGTGCGGATATGCACTTATCGATTAACGAAGCTTTGAAGGCAGCGGCGGCCTGGAATGAAGTGAATATTGAAATTAATTATATTGATCCAGAGAAATATACCAAGAGAGACTTAGTGGCAGTCCATGGCTTGATTATGCCAGATAGTAATCGAACTAATGGAGCGGAGGGTAGGATTAAAATCGCTAATTATGCTTTGGAGAATAACAAGCCCTATCTTGGAATTGCAGCGGGATTGTCGGTGGCGGTGGTGGCGGCGGCGCGGCGAGGGGGGTTGAAGCGAGCGATTAGTGAAGAGTTTGTGGAAAATATTAGAGAAAATGTAGTTTATAAAGTAAGTCGGCCAAAAGAAACTGATGGGACAGAGAGGTTGGGGGATTTTGTGGTGAACCTAGAGGAAGAGTCATTGGTGGCGGAAATTTATGGAGAAAAACAAGTAGTAGAAAGACATCATAGTGCATATGAAGTAAACAAGGATTTTCTAGAAGAGATAGAGGAGGGAGGCTTGAAGGTATCAGGTTGGTCAGAGCGGGGAAATTTTGTGGAATTTGTAGAGGCGCCAAAGCATAAGTTTTTTGTGGCGACACAAGGACATCCAGAGTTTAAATCTAGGCCGCTACGGGTACATCCATTATTTATGAACTTCTTGAAGAGCTTGCGATAAATTAAAGGTTTGTGATAGAGGGGGAAAGATGGTAAAATCAAAATTAAATGGAAGAGTTGAAAAAACAATTAAAGCAGATTATTAAACAAACTTTTAAGGTGAAGATAGAGCCAGAAGTGACGTTGCCGCCGGAAGGTGAGGGGGCAGACTATGCTACAAATGTGGCGATGAAGTTGGCGGGACAAGTGCGGCTTGCACCGCTAAAGATTGCGGAGCAAATTGCGGAGAAGGTGAAGGGGTATGAGGTGTCGGTGGCGAAACCAGGGTTTTTGAATTTTAAACTACCAGATGAATATTATATACAGAAAATGGGGGATTTTGCGGGTGATTTGGAGAAAAATATATCACAGGGCGAATATTCTGGAAAAACAGTGATTTGTGAATTTTCAGATCCAAACCCTTTCAAGGTGTTACATGTGGGGCATTTGTATACATCGGTAGTGGGTGATGCGATTGCAGGAATGATTGAATTTGCGGGGGCGAGGGTAATTCGGGCGAATTTTGGGGGTGATGTGGGATTACATGTAGCGAAGACGGTTTATATAATGGAGAAGCGTCAGGCTGAAATGAAGAAGTTGGCCCCTGAAGAACGAGCAGATTTTATGGCTGATTGTTATGTGGAAGGTACAAAGTTATATGAAAAAAGTGAAGTGGCCAAGGGTGATATTACGCTGTTGAACTGGAAGATTTATAAGTTAGTGGAAGCGGATGACCATGATTCGGAGTTAGCGAAAGTCTATTGGCAGGGTAGAGAGTGGAGTTATGAGTATTTTGAAGATTTTTATGCGCAGATTGGGGTGAAGTTTGATAAATATTACCCAGAATCGGCAGTGGTGGGGAAGGGTTTGGAGATTGTAAAGAAACAACTGGATAAGGGTGTTTATGAGAAAAGCGAAGGTGCAATAGTCTATAAGGGTGAGAAAAAGGGCCTACATACGAGAGTGTTTATTAATAACGAAGGTTTGCCGACGTACGAGACCAAGGATGTGGGGTTATTGTTTAGTAAATGGCAAGATTATCGTTTTGATGAATCGATAGTGATTACGGGGAATGACATTGTGGATTACATGAAAGTGGTGTTGGCGAGTGTGAGTGAGTATGAGCCAGAGTTGGTTAAGAGAACTATACATTTAACGCATGGTAATGTGAAGCTGCCAGGTAATAAAAAGATGAGCTCTAGAGAGGGTAATTTCTTATCAGCGGTGGAAGTATTAGGAATTACAAGGAAGGCTCTAGGTAAGGAGTACAAGACTAAAGTAGTAGATGAAAAGGTGGTGATGGGTGCGGTGAAGTATGCTTTCTTGAAATATAGGATGGGTGGAGATATTATTTTTGACATAAAAGAGTCGGTATCGATGAATGGTAATTCAGGGCCGTATTTACAGTATGCGGGAGTGCGAGCGAAACGGATTTTGGATAAGGTTGGTAAGAAAAGTGGTGAATGGGTGCCGAATGAGTTCGAGCGAGAGTTGATGAAAAAAATTGTTCACTATACAGAAACTTTATCGTTGGCGATTCGAGAAAAAGCACCACACAGATTATGTAATTACTTATATGAGTTGGCGCAGGAATTTAGTCGATTTTATGAGCAAGTACAGGTGGCGGGGAGTGAATGTGAGAGTGAGCGAGGGAAGTTAGTGGCGGCGTATTTGAAAGTTTTGACACATGGTTTAGATTTATTAGGAATTGAAATTCCAGAGGAAATGTAATGAAAAAGGCTAGACTACTCTGGATGGACTTAGAAATGACGGGGCTGGATGCCAGGAAAGATCGGATTTTGGAGGTGGCGGCGATTGCGACGGATTGGGAATTAAAGCAAATAGCAAATTATACGGCAATTGTGAAAGTGCCAGAGAGGTTGCTGAAGCGGCGAATGGTAGGAGTTTTTTGGGAGCGGAACAGTGAAACGCGGGAGATGCTAATTAAACAGAATGCGACAGGGAAGTCTGGTCGAGCGGTAGAGAAGGAGTTATTAGTATTTATTGAGAAGTATTTTGGCAAGGAAGTGTTTTTGGCTGGCAACTCTATTCATCAAGATAGGAAGTTTATTGATCGAGAATGGCCGAATTTGGCGGATAAATTGCATTATAGAATGCTAGATGTGTCAGCATGGAAGGTATATTTTGAAGGGGCAAAAGGGAAGCGATTTACTAAAAGAGAGGCGCATCGAGCTTTGGATGATATTCAGGGGTCGATAGAGGAGTTACAATGGTATTTAACCTTCATCAAGTAAGTGGAATTGGTGAGTGGGAGGAGGGGGTGGAGAAAGATTTGAGAGTTTTTCGAGTGCCGGGAGGTAAGGTGTTTTTGGTGGTAAGGAAGGGAACTATAGAGGTGCGAACTGATGGAGAATTATCTGAGCTGTTGCGGTCGCAGTATGAGTCGGTGATGGAATCACGGTATTTTGGTCGGGGCGGGATTGAAATAGTGCTAAGCGGGCAACTGGGTGACGATGAAATCAATGACTTAGTGAGATTAAGTTATAATCTGACGGTTGAATAATTATTTTTGCTTTTTTAGAGTATCGCGGATTTCGCGGAGGAGAAGAGTTTGTTCGTTAGGTTTGGGTTTGGTGGTAGTTGGTTTGGGGCGACGAATACGGTTGATGGTACGAACGAGAAGGAAAACACAGAGAGCAACTAAGAGGAAGTTAACAGTATTTTGGATAAAATTGCCATAGGTGATGACTGCTGCAGTTTCGTCTCCGAAGAGATTGGGGATAGTGAGAGAGAGTTTGGTAAAATCAAAACCACCGGCAAGTAGGCTAGCGAGGGGCATAATAATGTCATTAACTAGAGAGGTAACGATGGTAGTAAAGGAACCACCTACGGCGACACCGACGGCTAAGTCTAGGACATTGCCGCGATCGATAAATTCTTTAAATTCTTTGGCGAAGCTAGAGCCACGTTTAGGTTTATTAGTGGATTTAGGAGTATTTTGTGTCATAAAATAATTATACAGTTTTAGTGAAATTTTGCTATGGTATAATTAAAGCATGAACGGATTGGACTATTTAGATCAGATTTCGCATAAGGCTAAGCCGACGAGAGCAAGTGGAGGGGTGGAGACTTTAAGCTCTAAAATAGTAAAAATTGTTTTGAGTGCAATCGGAGCACTAGTTTTGGTGCTTGTAATAGGTGTGATTATAGGTTTAATAAAAGGCAATACAACGGAAGACTTAAAAAGACTAGATGTGAGAATGGGAAATTTACTTACCGCTGTGAGTGATTACAATAAGAGTGTAAAGTCGACGAATTTGCGGTCTATTGGATTATCTTTGACGGGCTCACTAACTGACACGCTAAGAGATTTAGATGCATACTTAGATGAAGAACATCATTTTGAGAGAGGTAAGGTGGGGGGGAGTTTGAAAACGGAAGAAGAGGAACATTATAAGAAGTTAGATGAGGCTTTATTGAATGGTAAACTGAATGGTATTTTGGATCAGGTTTATATTAGAGAGATGAGATTGGAGTTGTCATTAATTTTGTCGCTGGAGTCGCAGATTTTAAAAAATGTAAGAGACGACAAAGTTAAAGAAATACTTACTAAATCTCAGGGTGATTTAACGACGATTTATGAGCAATTTGTGGCAATAGCGGAGAGAACGCAATAGTTTAGATTGGCGACTAGTGGTATACTAGAGTTATGAATGACGCGAAGGAGGAGATTAGGGCGCGTCTCGCGGTAGAAGATGTGGTGGGTCAGTATATAGAACTGAAGCGTGCGGGACGGAACTTGAAAGGTAGATCGCCTTGGGGGGTAGATAAAACGCCAAGCTTTATGGTGTCGCCAGAAAAGGGAATTTGGCATGACTTTTCGGCGAATAAAGGTGGCGATATTTTTAGTTTTGTAATGGAGGTGGAGGGGGTTACTTTTCGAGAGGCTTTGGAAAAGCTGGCAGTGCAAGCAGGGGTGGATTTAAGTAAATATAGTCGGGCTGGGGATAGGACAATTACTAAAAGAAAAGCAAGGGTTAGGGAAGCGTTAGAGTTGGCATGTAGGTACTATCAACTATGTTTAGCGAAGAATAAAAAAGTTTGCGAATATGTGTTTTATAAACGCAATTTGGATAGGAAGACGGTAAAAGAATTTAGGATTGGTTATGCGCCAAGTGTGGCTAAGGCTCTGGTTGCGGTGTTGGAAAAAGAGGGTTTTTCGAAGCAAGAACTAGAGGATGCTGGGCTACTTAATCAATATGGTGGAAGTCTTTTTCGGGGAAGAATGACAGTGCCATTTATGGATACAGTGGGGAATGTGATTGGGTTTACGGCACGAGTGATAGGCGACGGTGAGCCAAAATATTTAAATACACCAGAAACTTTATTATTTAATAAGAGTCGATTTATTTTTGGTTTAACGCAGGCGAAGGAGAGTATTCGGAAAAATGGTTTTTGTGTGATTGTGGAAGGGAATATGGATGTAATATCGTCGCATCAGGCGGGGGTGAAAGAGGCAGTGGCGACTTCTGGTACGGCGATGACGAATGAGCATTTAAAGATTCTATCTAAATTAACTAGCGATATTAGATTAGCTTATGATAAGGATGCTGCTGGAATAGAGGCAACGGAGCGAGCGATTATGATGGCGGGGGATTTAGGAATTAATCTGACAGTAGTTAGTGATTATGGCGAGGCTAAAGATCCGGATGAATTAATTCAAAAGAGTCCAGAATTATGGCAAAAAGCGGTGACAAAGTGTGTGCCAGCGGTAGATTTCTTGTTGGAAAAATATGAGGAGCAGTTAGATTTATCTACGGGTGCGGGGAAGAAGAAATATACTGATGTGGCATTAAGTTTATTGAAATACGTGACTGATGCGGTGGAAAGGACCCACTATGAGCAAAAAGTAGCACGGAAGGTGGGGGTGAGTTTGAAGGATTTAAGAGAAAAGAAATTAAAATTGCCGGAAAAGAGCAAGAAGCGCTTAAAATCAGTAAAAGTAGATAATAAAAGTGATAGGTTGGAGGTGCTAGAGAAGTATTTATTGGCAGTTTTAATTTATGGTGATGTGAAGAAGGTGGTGGTAGAGGATTTGGTGGTGCCAGAAGATAAGGCGAAATTAGAGGAGTTGAGGTTGATTTTTCAGGTGAAATATGGACGGTTTAGCAAGGTAAATTTAGAGAGTGAGGCGCAGAAGATGATTAAGGAACGCCAAAAAGAAGTGACAGCGCAAAAGATTCAGGTTTTGAATGAAAAATTGAAGGAATTTGAGGATGACGAGCAGAAAACGACGGAGATTTTACAAGAGATTATGGAATTACAGAGGGGTTGATATTTTAGGTAAAACCATTATACTTATAAAGTAATGGATAGCGACAAAGATGATATTCTAAAAAACGCCAATGTGGTGATTGATGGTAATGAGCCGAAAGATGATGAATTAGTTGAAGAAGAAGAGGAGCTTTCGGACGAAGATTTAGAAATTACGGCGGAAAATGTAGATCAGACTGCTGATGATTCAGTAAGGCTGTATTTAAGAGAGATTGGCAAGATTCCTTTGTTGACGTATGAGGAAGAGCAAGAATTAGCTCGCCGAGTTTTGAAGGGGGATAAAAAGGCTAAGGATAAAATGGCGGAATCCAACATGAGGTTGGTGGTGTCGATTGCGAAGAGGTATTCGGGTAGAGGGTTAGACTTTTTAGATTTGATTCAAGAAGGGAATACGGGGCTACTGCGGGCGGTGGAAAAATTTGATCCGTATAAAGGCTTTAAGTTTTCAACTTATGCAACTTGGTGGATTCGTCAAGCAATCACTCGGGCGATTGCTGACCAGGCAAGAACGATTCGGATTCCGGTGCATATGGTGGAAACCATCAATAAAGTATTACGAACAACTCGTCGTCTGACACAAGAATTAAATCGCGAGCCTTCAAACGAGGAGATTGCGGAAGCATTGGATATGGAACCAGAAAAAGTGGAATATGTGATGAAGATTAAGCAAGATATTGCTTCGCTTGATGCTTCGGTAGGGCGGGATGGCGATGATGAGGACTCAGTATTGGGAGATTTCGTGGAAGATGAGGAACTGGACTCACCAGAGGATTCAGCGGCAACACAACTCTTAAAAGAGCAGTTAGCGGCAATTATTTCGACACTTTCGGATCGGGAACAGAAGATTATTAAGATGCGTTTTGGGATTGGTGGTGGACGACCACACACATTAGAGGAGGTGGGAGCGGAGTTTTCGGTGACAAGAGAGCGGATTCGGCAGATTGAAGCTAAGGCCTTATCGAAATTACGTAAGAACAAAGACACAAAAAAATTACATGAATATCTACGATAGGAGGATAAAATGAAAAAAAGGTGGATTTTAGGACTAGTGATGGTGGTAGTGCTAGGGTTGTTTAGCGTGGGGCAGGTGGCGTGGGCGGTGCCAATATCAGATGCTGGTGCAGGAGACAGTACTTCGGGTGGCGGAGAAGGTAGTGTGGGTGGCGCTAGTGGTCCCAAAGATGATTGTGTGCAAACGACGTTTTTTGGAGAGGTGTGTGGTCGTGAAGGGGAGGGGATTTATAAGATTCTTAATGTGGCACTACAGACCTTGACTTATGGGGTGGGGATTTTGGGGGTACTTGGTTTAGTAGTGGTGAGTATTCAATATATTACGGCGGGCGGTAATGAGCAGCAGGTTGCTAAGGCTAAAGAGAGAATCGTACAGATTGTAATTGGATTAGCGATTTATGCGGTAATGTTTACTTTACTACAGTGGTTATTGCCTGGTGGAGTGTTGCATCAGACGAGTGGAGGGGGTGGCGGCTCATCACAACAGCCCGCTGTGCCGCCTAAGTCGCCAAACGCACCTCCTCGTCCTGAAATAACACCGAATTAGATAAAAAGCTAGAAAAAGGTCGCTTCTGGCGACCTTTTTGGACTTGGTTTTAAATGGAGTGAGTAGATGTTATACGTAGAAGAAATGGGTATTGGGAGGTGTAGCGAGGTTTTTGTAAGCGTTGAATTTCATCGGTGATTTGTTTGATGGAGCAACTTAAAGATTGAGCGAGACTTTGATTAAAACTATCTTTACAGGAAGTTTTTTGCCATTGTCGGTCAAGATAAGCGATTTTTAGGTAATCTGATGAGAGTTGTTTATATTCAGACCAGCTGGATACTTGATCAAGATGGATGGTTTTAATTTCACCATTTAATTTCTCAATCTCCCTTTCGGTGCGCGGACGGATTCCGCCACGTTTACGACCTTTGTTTCGGGCACTTCGAGCAGTTTGAATGTCATGACGATACTGGAACACCTTATTTGCCTCCTCTATATTTCTAAGGGATAACCAAGTTAAAGAACGTAGACCCCCTTAATCTATATTTTATAACATATTTTAAGAAAAACTAAAGGATGGATGAGGCGTGATATACTAAGAGGTATGGAAAATGTGAAAATTTTAGCAATTGTGGGGATGGCGGGGAGTGGAAAAAGTATAGCGGTGGATTACTTAACTAAAAAAGGTGCACCGAAAGTGTATTTTGGAGGGATGATCTTAAGAGAGATGGAGAAGCGGGGGATGGAGATTACGGAGGCGAATGAAAAACAATTTAGAGAAATGATTCGTGAGACGGAAGGTAAGGATTGGGTAGTGAAGCAGGTGATTGAAAACGTGAAGGATTTGATTGAAGCGGGACAGAAACGGATTGTATTAGATGGGGTTTATTCGTGGACGGAATATAAGATTTTGAAAAAAGAATTTCCGACTAACTTAACATTTATAGCAATGATAACACCGAAAGCTTTGCGGTTTAAGCGAGTAGCAATGAGGCCAGAGCGACCTTTGAATACACAGGAGATTCAAGAGCGTGACTATGCAGAGATTGAGAACTTAGAGAAGGGTGGACCGATTGTGGCGGCAGATTATTTTGTATTGAATGATAAAACTATAGCGGAGACACAGGAGCAATTAGATAAGATTTTGAAAGAGATAGAGTTTTGAGAAGTTTGGCGTGCTAGAATAGAGTTATGAAACGGTTAGTGATAATTGACGGGAAGAGCGTATTTTATCGGGGATATTATGCAATGGGGCATTTGGCGAAAGCTGATGGTACACCGACGGGTGCGGTGTATGGCTTTGCAGCGATTGCGATGGAGATCGTCAAGAGGTTGCAGCCGACCAAGGTGGTGGTAGCTTGGGATAAGGCGAAAACTTCGATTAGGAAGCGCAAGGAAATTTATCCGGAATATAAGGCAGGGCGAGTCAAGCCACCAGAGGATTTTTACACTCAGATTCCACTGTTAAGGAATTTGATAGCAGATTTGGGGTGGGGTTTTTTGGAATGTGATGACTATGAGGCAGATGATATTATTGGAGCGTTGGCCTTACAAGCAGATGAAACTTTGGATGCAGAAGGGAGGTGCGAGTATGACACGTATATTATATCGTCCGATTTAGATATGTTGCAGATTGTAGATGAAAATACGCGAATGTATCGGTTGTTGTCTGGCTTTTCTAAGATTGAAGAATTAGATATTGCGGCGATAGAGGCTAAATATGGTATTAAGCAGGCGCAGTTTTTAGACTTAAAGGCCCTAAAGGGTGATGCAGCAGATAATATACCTGGTGTGCCGGGAATAGGTGAAAAGACAGCGGTGAAGTTGTTGAATGAGTACGGGACGCTAGAGGGGATTTATGAGAATATAGATAGGATTTCAGGGCGAGTGAAAGAAAAGTTGATAGCGGGGAAGGAAAGTGCTTTTTTGTCTTATCAATTGTCTCAGATTATGTTTGACGCACCAGTGAAGCTAGTGGAAGTGCCGGATTTTGTTCTTGATCCTGAGAGGGTGAAGCGAGGGTTGAGGGAGTTAGAGTTTAATTCGTTAATTCGAAAGTTTGGACTTGGTAAAAGTTCAAATAATAATAAATCAAGTAAAGGCTTTTCTAATGCTGACTTGAAGAATAGTAAAACAAATAAGGGCTTTTCTAATACCGACTTGAAGAAGCAAAATGTCATTCCACTGGTAAATGGCAGGGATATACATTTTGCTTCTTCAAATCCGGGAAATGTATTAGAAAAGCCCTTATCTGATTCCAATCAAGATTTAATTCTGTCTTGGGATGTGAAGGAGTTGATGCATGAAGATGAGGGGGTGGCGGAACAGATACTTGGTGGGGCGGAGTTTTGGGATTTGGGGCAGGGAGCGTTTTTGTTAAATCCGTTGGCGCGGGAGATTGAAAAGGGTGATGAAGGGGTGGAGTATGAGAGGCAAAAAAGAGAGTTTTTACAGAGGTCAGACCTGTATAAAATATTTGTTCAGTTTGATTTACCGTTAGTGCCGATTCTGTATAAGATGGAAAAGCGGGGGATGCTGATTGATCGGGAATATTTTAAGAAATTACAGCTGGAGATTGAGCAGGAAGTAGCCGAGAAAGAGAAAGAAATTTGGGAGTTGGCAGGCGTGACATTTAATGTTAATTCGCCGGTACAATTGGCAGGAGTGCTTTATGAAAAACTTGGCTTACCAACGAAGGGGATTAAGAAAACTCAGCGAGGTTACTCTACAGGGGCGAGGGAGTTAGAAAAATTGAAGCGATTACATCCGATTATTCCAAAATTAATGGAATATCGGGAGTTGGCTAAATTACTTTCAACATATATTTTACCGATACCAGAATTAGCGGATGCAGAGGGGCGGGTGCATACTACATTTACACAGAATGTAACGGCGACGGGGCGGTTGTCGAGCTTGAATCCAAATTTACAGAACATACCAGTACGGACGGAGTTGGGTCAGCAGATTCGCCGAGGTTTCGTGGCGCCAGCGGGGAAGAAGTTGGTATCGGCGGACTATTCACAGTTTGAACTGAGACTCGCGGCGGTATTGTCGGGGGATGAGAAGTTGGTGGAGGATTTTAACCGAGGTGTAGATATTCATACGAAGACGGCGGCAGAGGCCTTTAAGGTGCCATTTAATAAGGTGACGGCGGAGCAGCGACGGGCGGCGAAGGTGATTAATTTTGGAGTGTTGTATGGCATGAGCGCAAAAGGTTTAGCGGATGCGGCAGATATGAGTGTGCCAGAGGCGAAGGCGTTTATTGATCGATATTTTGAGCTGAGAGCGCCGATTAAGCAGAAGTTGGCGGAGATTTTGAAACAGGCGCGCGAGAAGGGTTATGTGGAGACGTTTTATGGGCGGAGACGACCGACGCCAGACGTTAGGTCGGCGAATTTCCTAGTGCGAGCAGCGGCGGAACGAGCGGCACAGAATATGCCAATTCAGGGTACAGAGGCAGATTTGATGAAGCGGGCAATGATTTTAGTGGATGAAGCTTTACCGGAGGGGGCAGAGTTGATTATGCAGGTGCATGATTCTTTGATAGTGGAGTGTGATGAGGGAATGGTGACTAGGGTGCAGGGGATTTTGAAAGAAAAAATGGAGGGTGTGGCACCGGAATTGAATATTAAATTGGCGGTGGATGTGGCCGCGGGGGATAATTGGGGAGAGGTATAAATGAGTATTGAAAATCAAAAAANCTTAGAAGTTTACGATAAGTTAGCAAAGCGGTATTTAGAGAATACAGCGGTGAATTATGAACAGAATGCAGAGAAGGTACAGAGAAAAAAGGCGGAACTAAAGAGCTTTTTGGAGGAGGGCTTTAGTAGCTTAGCGAAAGGTGGGAAAGTTTTGGAAATTGGTTCTTCTGATGGTATGGACGCAGAGATACTAGAATCGCTAGGATTTGAGGTGACGCCGAGTGATGTGGCGGAGGATTTTTTGGAGGCGATTAGAGAGAAGGGTTTTGAGCCGTTGAAACTAGATATCTTGAAGGACGAAATAAGGGAGAAGTATGATGGGGTTTTTTGTTGGCGAACTTTTGTGCATTTTACGAAAGAGGACTTGGCGGTAGCGCTGGATAAGATATATAAGGCTTTGAATCCTGGCGGGGTGGCGATTTTTAATGTGATGAATATGCTGAGCTCGGAAGATGGAAAGAAAGATGCAGAGTGGCTGGATTTGCAAAAATACCCGATGGGAGTGAAGAGGTTTTATCAGTATTATCGAAAAGATGAATTATTGGAAATAGTTGAAACGGTAGGGTTTAGGGTGAAGAGATTTGAAGAAAAGAAAGAGTGGTTTAATTTGGTGGTAAAAAGGAGTTAGGGATGGAAAAAATTAATCCTAAAATTATTGAATATGTGGAGGCAAAAGTATTGCCACGATATTCAACAAAGCCGGGAGATCATGAGATAGAGCACATTCAGTATGTGATTCGGAGAAGTTTAAGGTTTGCAGAGAGCTTTCCAGATGTAAATATGGATATGGTGTATGTGATTGCAGTGTATCATGATATTGCAAGAAGTTACGCCAAGGAAGATCCAGTAACCAGAAAAGATGACCATCATATTTTGGGTGCGCAGGAGTTTTTGAGAGATGAGAGGATGAAAGAGTTTTTTAATGAAGAGGAGAGAAGGATAATTGCTGAGGCAATTGAAGATCATCGGGCAAGTGCGAAAAACTTACCACGGACGGTTTATGGCAAGATTGTCTCAACAGCGGATCGCCGAACGAGCGTGGATGATGCGATGAGGGCGACGTATGGTTATAGGAGATATAAGCTTAAAAGTAAGCAGTCGGATGAGGAAATAAGAGAAGAAGCGAAAAGGCATTTGGCGAATAAGTATGGTGAGGAGGGTTATGCGAAAGATAAGACCTTTTTGCCAGATGTGGAATATGAGGAATTCTTGGCAGAATTACATGCATTGCTTAAGGATGAAGAGAGTTTTAATAAGAGGTTTGCGGAAGTAGTTAAGGATATGAATCCTTGAATATGGAAGAGAAGAATAAGATAGAAATTTACAAGGTGGTGGAGGGGGAGGTGGTTTTTGATGTGGATGCTAAGCATGAGACGATTTGGGCGACGCAAGAGCAGATTGCGAAGTTGTTTAATGTGACGACAGCTAATATTAATATGCACTTAAAAAATATTTATAAGGAAAAAGAGCTGAGTGAAGAACGAACTATTAAGGAAAGCTTAATAGTTCAACAAGAGGGGAAAAGGACGGTTCGGCGGCGAGTTAAGAACTATAACTTGGATGCGATTATTTCGGTGGGGTATCGAGTGAACTCGCGGAAGGCGACGGATTTTAGGATTTGGGCAACGAAAGTCTTGAAGAGTTATGTGGTGGATGGGGTGGCGGTGAATGAGAGGCGTCTGAAGGAGATGGATTATGAGAAATTGCAGGAAATTGAAGGGGTGTTATCGGTTGTAAAAAGATTAATGGCGACAAATGAGCTGACTGAACTAGAGGTGAAGGGGGTGGTTGATATTATTTCTAAATATAGTGCGAGTTTTGAGGTGTTAAAGGAGTATGATGAGGGTTATATTCCATTAAAAATTGGCAAGACCAAGGCGAAGATATTGGAAGAAGGTGAATGTTTAAGGATGATTGAAGAGTTGAAAAATGAGGTGGGTGGTGACAGTGGCTTTGGCCGGTTGCGCGGCGAGGTGTTTTCGGAGATATTGAGGGAGATATATGAAAAATCTGAGGGGAAGGATGTCTATAAAACTGTAGCCGAGAAAGCGGCGAACTTACTTTATTTAATTATCAAGAAGCGGCCGTTTGAGGATGGGAATAAGCGGATTGGGGCGTTGCTATTTGTGGTGTTTTTGACAATAAATGATTATCATTTGGCGGGGAATGGCGAAACGAAGATTTCGGATCGAGCGTTGACGGCGTTGGTGTTGTTAATTGCTGAGAGTAGCCCGAGTGAAAAAGAAATAATAGTGGCGTTAGTCTGTAAGTTGATTGAAAAATAAGTTTATAGAGGCGGTTGGGGCTTTGATGTGGTAAAATAAGAAGTATTATGCCAGAATTGCCAGAAGTGGAGACAGTAAAGCGGGGGCTTGTGAAGCTGATTTTGTATAAAAAATTTATACAAGCGGAGGTGCGAGAGTCTAAGAGTGTAATGGGTGATTTTAAGGGGTTAATTGGTGCGGAGTTGGTGGGTCTGCGGCGGTTTGGCAAGGCTTTGGTGATGGATTTTAATAATGATTGGTCACTGATGATTCATTTAAGAATGACGGGACAGTTGATTTGGCAGGGAGAAGAACGGTTTGCGGCGGGCCATCCGACAGAAGATTTTGTGAGAGAGATGCCAAGCAGGCATACGCGAGTGATTTTGGAGTTTGATGGCGGGAAATTATACTTTAATGATCAGAGGAAATTTGGTTTTTGTAAAGTGTTGCGGACGGTGGAGGTGGGAGAAGATGGGTTTATTAAAAAATTAGCTAAAGAACCTTGGGGGATGGAGGTGAAGGAGTTCTGGGAGAAGTTGCAGAGACGAAAAAACTCAGTAATTAAGGCGGCACTATTGGATCAGACGGTAATTGCGGGATTGGGAAATATTTATACGGACGAGACGTTGTTTGATGCGGGGGTGGACCCGAGGCGGAGGGCAGGGAAGGTGACTCGGCAGGAGGCAGAGAAGATTTTAGAGGGGGCGCGCAAGGTGATGCAGAGAGCGATTGATGCGGGCGGTTCGACGATGGCGACTTACGTAAGAGCGGATGGAACGAAGGGGAGTTACTTAGAGGAGTTTGCTCAAGTGTTTCAGAGAGAGGGGCAGGCGTGTTTTCGTTGTGGTACGGAAATTAAAAAAAATAGAGTGGCGGGGCGGGGAACGTATTTTTGTCCGAGGTGTCAGAAATGATAAAGATTTTTTATGGCTCAGATCGGGTGAAAATTGGTGCTGAAGTGGTTAGGGTTTTAGGAAAAGATTATGAAGTAATAGAAGGGGCGGAAATCAAGCTGGAGGATTTGCCGAGTATTTTTAGAGGGGCGTCATTATTTGCGGAGAAGCGGAAGATTTTAATTAAGGATATGAGCAGTAATGCGGTGGTGTGGGAGAAAATCTTAGAGTACCTAGATACGGAGCACGAGGTGGTGATATGGGAGACGGCTCTAGATAAGCGGACGGTGGTTTATCGGGAGTTGGTGAAGCGGCGAGTGGAGATGAAAGAATATGATTTATTGCCGGCGCTAGAGGAGAAACTGGTGTTTGAGATTTTTGATGTGGCATTAGTAGATGGGCCAAAAGCGATGAAAATGGTGGAAAAAATTGAGAATAAAAATGACCCGTATCGATTTGTGGGACTACTAGCGACGCAGGCGATTAAAAAATGGACGATAAGACCGGGGATTAAAGAAAAGAGAGCCTTAAAAGAACTCTCTAAATTAGATATAAAGATGAAAACTACTTCTTTGTCGCCTTGGACTTTGGTGAAGGCTTGTTTGTTGCAGCTGGCTTAGGGGTGGGCTTGGTAGTAGGCTTGGTGGTTTTGGTGGATTTTTTGGCGGTTGGAGAAGTTTTCTTGGTGGTTCGTTTGGCGGTTTTGGTGGTGGATTTAATAGTTGGTTTTTTGGTGCGAGTTTTAGCGATAGAGGTTTTGGTTGGTTGAAGGAGTTTGGCGAGGACAGATTTACGGCGGGCGGCGGTGTTTTTCTTAAGCAGACCTTTCTTGACGGCCTTGTCGAGCTCAGAGTGAGCTTTACTAAGGTTAACTATAGTGGGGCGCTTGCGGAAAGCCTTGATGGCAGATTTGATATCTTTCTTAAGTTGTTCATTATGAAGAGTTCGTTTGACGGTTTGACGGGCGGCTTTTTGGGCGGATTTAATGATTGGCATTCTGTATTCCTGTTGAATTAATTAATGATTTTGGGTAATTATACACTGATATCTGAGAAAAGTAAAGAGATGTATTTTGATAGGGCTTATGGTAAAATTAAGGGTATGGAAACTAGGGAGTTCCATAAGAAGGGGTTTAGAGTCCTACAAATATTTTTTGTATGGTTGTTTTTGGTGTTTGGTTTCTTTGGTGGTTTTGGCTTCCTTGGTCTCTTCAATGGCCTTACTAAGGTTTATGCCCTAGATGACAACGTTTCCGTTAATATAAACCCTGTCCTAGCTCTTACTGTCTCAGACTCTACAGTTAACGTACCAATCACCCCTAGTGACACTGGTACCTTCTCCTCTTCCTCCTTCACTGCTACCGTCTCTAGTAACAACTCCACTGGCTATAAACTTCTGCTCACTGACTATGATACCGATACTAACTTAGTCCATGCGGTCACTAGTACCGCTACTATCCCTACCCTCTCTTCTAATACCACTAAGACTAACTTTCCCAGTAATCAATGGGGTCTATCCTTAGACGATACTAACTATCTTCCTACCCCAGCTAGTAATGGTACTGCTATCACCGTTAAAGAAGCTACTATACCAGTTAGTAATCAAGCCTCTACTATCTATGCTGGGGCTAAGGTTACTAATACTACTATGTCTGGTGCTTATACTGATGTAGTCACTATCTCACTAATTGCTAACCCTACCCCCACCTCCTTTAACCAAGCCTATGCTCTAGCTGGTAAAACTAAGTCTCAAGCTGTAGATAACCACTACTACTACACCATGCAAGATATGAACAAATCTATCTGTGA